>UMHV01025551.1_pt1 | contig 10759 bp, 9 predicted proteins | sample 1965621 | NCBI WGS metagenome assembly UMHV01 (sample SAMEA4836108, study PRJEB28245) | human gut metagenome | biome: gut microbiome; material: fecal sample | place: Denmark | collected 2008 | reverse complement strand
CCTCATGGGGAGGGACGTAAGATGTGTATTTGGTACGCCTGATGCGATTCGAACGCACGACCTTCAGAGTCGGAGTCTGACACTCTATCCAGCTGAGCTACAGGCGCATATTTTACATTCATCTCACGAACCTTTTATATTATAGCACACCCTCTTGCATTTGTCAAGGGATTGTGCTATAATAATATCGGATATTTTGTAAACAATTTTTTAGGAGTGAGAGAAATGCAGGATCATATCTTCGTTCTGCTGATGCAAACCGGAACATCCGTTGCAAAAGTATTGCATTTTTTTACCAGAAAGCCTTACAACCATGCCTCGGTGGCATTGGATTTGACGCTGGAGGAAATGTATAGCTTTTGCAGAAACCACATTCATTTTCCATTGCCTGCCGGATTCAATCAGGAAATTGTCGGCGAGGGCACGTTAGGGCGATTTTTGGTCATCCCCTGCGAAATCTATGCAATCCCCGTGACCAAAGAGAAAAAGCAGGAATTTGAACAAAACCTCGCATACTTCAAAAATCACCGCTCGATGTTTTCTTACAATGTGCTGGGGCTCGGCACAACCTTCCTGCGGATTCGCTGGTCGAGAAAACACAAACTGCACTGTTCCCAGTTCGTGGCAACCCTGCTTGCACAGTCCGGTGTACGACTGAACAAACCCCTTTCCCTGCACACGCCGGACGACTTGCGGTATATTTCAGATGCCCACCTCATCTATCGGGGCGAATTGAACCGCTTTTATCATACATATGCAAAGTCGATTCAGCCGTTGGAAGATTCCCTGCCAGCATATTCAAATTTTGCCTGATTGCAGTAGTTCCCAGAACAGATACAGCAGACAGCCGTCCTCCGGTGCAAAAACTGGAATAGGTAGCGTTGTTTCTTGTATTGTGTGGGAATGGTATAGGTATTCTGCAAGAGCGATACTTGTAAGGCTTCGGCGTTCTGTTCAGTAATCGCCACTCGAACACTCGGCTCTCACTGCAAGGCGTTCTCTGCCTGATAAGCAATGTGCACCGTACTGAAATAGGCGGTGCATTTCTTCTGTTTTTCAAATTTCCCCTGATTGCAGAAGTTCCCAGAACAGATACAGCAGACAACCATCCTTCGGTGCAAAAACCGGAACGGGCAATGTTGTTTCCTGTATTGTGTGGGAATGGTATCAGTGTTCTGCAAGAGTGAACCTTGCAAGGCTTCGGCGTTCTGCTCGGTAATTGCCACCTAAACGCCCGGCTCTCGCTGCAAGGCGTTCTCTGACTGACAGGCAACGTGCACCGTACTGAAATAGGCGGTGCATTTCTTTTGTTTTTTCAAATTTTCCCTGATTGCAGAAGTTCCCAGAACAGATACAGCAGACAACCATCCTCCGGTGCAAAAACTGGAATAGGTAGCGTTGTTTTCTGTATTTGTATGGGAATGGTATCAGTGTTCTGCAAGAGCGAACCTTGCAAGGCTTCGGCGTTCTGCTCGGTAATTGCCATCCGAACGCCCGGCTCTCGCTGCAAGGCGTTCTCTGCCTGATAAGCAATGTGCACCGTACTGAAATAGGCGGTGCATTTCTTCTGTTTTTCAAATTTCGCCGGATTGCAGCAGCTCCCAAAACAGATACAGCAGACAGCCGTCCTCCGGTGCAAAAACCGGAACGGGCAATGTTGTTTCCTGTATTTGTGTGGGAATGGTATAGGTATTCTGCAAGAGCAATACTTGTAAGGATTCCGCATTCTGCTCGGTAATCGCCACCCGAACGCTCGGCTCTCGCTGCAAGGCGTTCTCTGACTGGCAAGCAACCTGCAAATATGCCAGCAAAAAGAATTGCAATAACAAGTAGAGTGCACCGTACTGAAATAGACAGTGCCATTTTTTTGTCCGTTTTTTCAAGTTTCCTGCTCCTTTCTGATTCCTGTACGTCGATTATTTCAAATCTAACAGCACCTCTGCCAAGGATTTCCCAATCAAATGCCCAGAATACACAGCTTGTTCGACTGTGTTTCCGTGAGAGCCAACTTCTATCAGCAAACTGCCCGTTGTCAAATCCTGATTATAATGCCGATAGTCAAACAAAATCGGACGGGTAAAATTCGGATACTGCTGCTCCATTTGCGATTGCAAGCGACAGGCAAACCGAAAGTTCATCAGATAATTCGGCATATTCATCGTTCCATCGTCACAACCCGAAATAATCATAATCTGAGCAGCTTCTTTTCCGTCTATGGTGACAATTGGCTGACTCAAAGTTGTATCGCTGCAAATTGCATCCCGATGGATGTCCAAGACCACTTTAATACTCGGATACTCTGCTAAAATGCCCCGAACCGTTTCTGCACTGCGGTCATATGCTCCATTATAAGAGGGATAATCATGCACGGCATCGCTGTGAATCACGCCAATTCCAGAAGCCTGTAACTCTGCGGTAATCGCATCTCCAACCGCCACCACATTTTTGCTGCAATCGGTTGTTCGATAGCTAAATTGCGGGTCGTAATGTTCCCGCACTTCCGGTTCATAGGTTTCGGTCGTATGCGTATGCATGATTAAAACTTGCGGCTGGTCGTTGACTGCAATCCGAAACGCTGGCGGTAGTTCGCTTTCTGCAAGCAATTCTACATTGGAATGGTCGGTCTTATTTTTTACCATGCCTCCATTCGGCAAGGTAAAAAAGGCATCTCCCGTATAATTTTCATAGGTGGTACGAATCACATCACACGTTTCCTGAATGTTCCAACTGGTCGGATACGGGACAACGCTGGCATCTACGCTCGGATGTTCCACTTGCCCACTGTCTGCCAACTGCGTTTCTGCTGCCTGCATGGTGATTTGTTCTGCTTTTTCCTGCAAAGGATTCCAGACCGGCAGCGGTACACATCCTTCACTTCGGACATTCTGCAAGGCAGTATCGACGGTATCGGACTGCGATTCTGGTTCTTTCTGGGGGTCGGCGGAAACATGCCAAGCTGGTACACTGCAAAGAATTCCCAACAGGCAAACTGCTACACCCCAAATCCGTTTTTTTCTTCTGTGTCTGCGTTTTCTTCTCATGCCATCACCTCATGATGATACCCATTTTGCACTATTTTATGCAGCAGTCTGTAAAAATATGACGGGAACGGATTCCGTCATTTCTCTGCTTTTCCCGTATATTCCAGCCAATTGCTGCATAAAGATAAACAGAATATCCGCTAAGGAGGCACTGCGTATGCATCGTTCCCACAAAGGCATCTGGTTCTTGATTCTGGACGGCTGTTTGATTCTGCTTGCATTTTTGCTCACAAAAGGCTGTCCGCAAACCGTTCATGCAGAAACGCCCGTTTCTCTGCCCGTTCTGATGTATCACAGCATTGCCCCCGGCACAGAGAGCGATTATCAGATTCGACCGGAAACATTTGCAGCTGATTTATCCTATTTAAACGATGCAGGTTATACGAGTGTTTCGTCTGCGGAACTGATTCGCTATGTCAACGGCACGGGAGATTTGCCGGAACAGCCGATTCTACTGACCTTTGATGATGGATTCTATAACAATTACAGCCTTGCTCTGCCCCTGCTTGAGCAGTATAATATGTGTGCAATTGTTTCAGTGGTCGGGCAGTTTACAGATGAACTCGCTCCGGAATCACCGCATGAAGATTCCTATTCCTATCTGACGTGGGAGGATTTGCAAGCCCTGTTGGATTCTGGGCGAATCGAACTCGGCAGCCATACTTATCAGATGCACAGCCATACAGACCGCTGCGGTTGCCGGATTCAGGAGAACGAACCGGAAGAGCAATATCATGATACCTTGCTTTCTGATTTGGGCTTGCTGCAAACCCGTTTTCAGGAGGAATTACAGATCGAGCCTGTGGTGTTTGCCTATCCCTATGGCTTTCTCTGCCCGGAGAGCAATCCGGTTTTGCGAGAGTTGGGCATTCAAATGACGTTGAACTGTCGGGAACAGGGGAACATGATTACTCGTGACCCTGAATGTCTATATGGACTGAACCGCTATAATCGATTCGGGAACTGTGAAACGGCAGTCTGGATGCAGCGAATTGCAGAATAGATACAAAAAAGCAGGGTGCATGAAGCAAACCCTGCTTTTTATATGTTGTTTTATCATTGCATCAAACATTGTTGAAACGAAAAAGTTTTTTGATCCAGCAATTTTTCAAAAATGCTGGCGAGGTGTGGGCGAGCAGCCCACATTTGCGAAGCAAATTTGTTTTTGAGAATCGTTTTTCCTGCTGCAATTGCATTTTTTGAACCTTTCCAATTTGCAATTTTATGATTTATATGAAACAAGTTGCAAATTCGGACAAGGCAACGGGGCAATTGCAGCACGCTGGCAGGCAAAAGCAGGGGTGGAACCCCCTTTTGCCGGATGCTGAAAATCGTTTTCCCTAAGAGTAGGATTTTCTATAAGTAATATTTCATTGCAGCTGTTTTCATTGGAATAGATGCAAGTTTTTTTGTCTGTGGCTGATGATTGGAAACATTGCTCTTAGGAAAATCACTCAAATCCGGTTCGGCAAGGCTGGGGCACATCCCCAGCTTGCCTTTGGAATCGCAATTGCCCCTGAAACCTTGTGTCTAATTACAACCTCTCGATTTTAAAGGCAATTGCGATTCTTCCGATTGTTTCTTAGATGTTTGTTTTATCTCATTGTACGGTTTCATTTGCTTCGCAAATGTGGGCTGCTCGCCCACACCTCGGCAGCATTTTTGAAAAACTGCTGCACCGAAAAACTTTTCAGTTGCCTGCGGCTCGAATTTTTGACACAATCCGCCTGATTATTCCGCAAACATCGGAGTGGACAAGTACCGTTCGCCGGTATCTGGCAACAATGCAACAATCACTTTACCCTTATTCTCCGGACGCTTTGCCAGCTGAATGGCTGCCCAAACGGCTGCACCAGAAGAAATTCCCACCAGAACGCCTTCATTTCGAGCAATCTTTCTGCCCGTTTCAAACGCAGCTTCGTTCTCAACGGCAATGACTTCATCATAAATCTTGGTATCCAATGTTTCCGGTACAAAACCAGCACCAATGCCCTGAATTTTATGTGCTCCTGCAAAGCCCTCGGACAACACCGGAGAACTCTTCGGTTCTACGGCAACAATCTTCACATTCGGATTCTTTTCTTTCAGATATGCACCGACACCGCTAATTGTACCGCCTGTTCCAACGCCTGCTACAAAAATATCGACCTTTCCGTCGGTATCGTCCCAAATTTCTACGCCGGTTGTTTTCTTGTGGGCTTCTGGATTCGCCGGATTGGTGAACTGCGACGGAATAAAGCTGTTCGGAATCTGCACTGCCAGTTCGTCTGCTTTTTCAATCGCACCTTTCATCCCCTTTGCACCCTCCGTCAGCACCAGTTCTGCACCGTATGCCTTCATCAGGTTTCGACGTTCTACACTCATCGTTTCCGGCATGGTGATAATCAGACGATAGCCTCTTGCAGCTGCAACCGATGCCAGACCAATGCCCGTATTGCCACTGGTCGGTTCAATCAGAACGCTGTCCGGATGCAGCAAGCCTTGTTCTTCGGCTTCGTCAATCATTGCCTTTGCAATCCGGTCTTTTACGCTGCCAGCCGGATTGAAATATTCCAGTTTGCCCAGCAGCGTTGCTTGCAACTGTTCTTCCTGCTCGGTGTGGGTCAGTTCCAACAAGGGAGTATGTCCGATTAAGTCTGTAATTTTCTGTACAATTTTCATATCTGTAACTTCCTTCCCATCAGCTTGGAATCCTACTGCTTACCAGAATTCCGATTTGATTCATATGCAATTATTATAGCAGATTTTTTGCAGAATGTCAAGCAAGTTGACAGATTTTGCAGAGAAATTCTGCCCGAATTTTGTGGATTTTGTAAGAAATTTCGCAATCCTTATTGTGAAAGTTTCCGCTTCTGAATGGTTGCCCAAATCCGCATAATCTGCCCTAAAACAACACCAACCAGAACCGCTGCCAGAATCGTTCCGATGCCAACACTGCCGAACTGATGGAGTACCAGCAGGCACGTGGTCAGGGAAATGACGACCATCGTCAAATCAAATGCAACCTTGACTTTCGGAAAGGCAATCTTGGTCACCTCTGAAACTGCCTGCATAACACCTTCCCCAGCGAGCGGCATGATATTTGCCGGCATATAGAAGAAAATGCCGATTGCAACCAGAACAATGCTCACCAGACACATGCCAATCCGAAGGGCAAAGTTGTGAACCGTCGGTGCAAAGGTCATCAGATAATTGCAGAATGTCGTAAAATAGCCGAACACAATGCCGACTGGAATTTGCAACAGCGACTTCAACTGAAATCGTTTCCGCAAAATCAAAACTTGAATCAAAACCAGAACGCAGTGAAATAAAATCGTTGCTTTGCCCATTTCCAGCCCCCAGCAACGTGTCATGGTATACGGAATCGAGCTGACCGGCGAAACGCCTAAATTTGATTTGACAGAAATCGCAATGCCTGCTGTCATAATAAATAAGCCCACAAAATAACAAATCAGCCGATTCGGGAATGAACGTGTTTTCTCAATGGTTTCCATAAACATCCTCCTTATGCCTTTGGTTCAAAATTTTTGTGAATCCGCAGGAGATAGGCACATAACGCCTGCTGTTCCGCCGCAGTAAATCCCTGTAATGCGGTCTGTTCAATCTCTGTAAACGCAGCATCGACACAGTTCAGCTGCTCTTTTCCCTTTTCTGTCAAGAAAATATGCCAGCTTCTCCGGTTGCCGTCCAAGGTTTTCCGTTCAATCAGGTTCGCCTTTTCCATACCATTTAAAATGGAAGTCAGCGATGCCGGTTCAATCTGACACGCAGCAGCAATTTCCCGCTGTGTCGTTCCATCGTGTTCTTTTAAGTAGTCCAACACTTTCGGCTGTCCGATGCTCAGTCCTGTTTCCTTGATTTTCCCGAACAGCGTCTTTTGAAACAGAAAATGGTCTGTCATCAACAAATAATGCAGCGTTTCTTTCATGGATGTTCCCCCTCCCAAAACAGTTAGAATCCTAACGATTAGGATTCTAACAATTATTATATCCCTTTTTCGATTGGCTGTCAATTCGCAGGTTGTACCATTTTTTCCACAAATCAAATCATTTTTCCAACGACAAAAAAGCTGCAAGCATCCACAGGAACACTTACAGCTTTTTATAAAAATTGGGAGGAGAACCTGTTTTTTCGTCAGGCAGGAAGCTTATTCATACTGTACCACGTTCGCCCAACGCAGCAGAAATTCCCGTTCAGATTCGTTGCCCTTTGCCAGCTGAGAAGCTGCCACAATCGGCATCCAGGAACGCACATACTGCTTTGCAATGTCGTTCTTTTCGCAGAAAATCTGCAAGTACTGTTCGGCAACGTCTTCCTTGCCATTCAGGCAGAACAGCAGATAAGTTCTTGCTGCGTCTGCACTGGCATTGCCCTGTGTCACGTGTGACCAGTCAATCACATACCAGTCACCATCTGGTGTTACAATGACATTGCTCGGGTTGAAATCGCCGTGGCAAACCTTTTCATGCTCCCGCATGCCATTCAACCGCATATGCAGTTCATAGCGTGTGGTTGCATCCAGACCGGATTCCCGAATCTTCCGGTTCATCTTGTCTTTCAGGCGGTTCAGCAGCGGTGCACGCTTGCTGAGAATTTCGCTCTGCAATGCAACAAACTGTTCCAGATATTCGGTCATCTTTTCCGGATGTGCTGCCATCAGAGATTCCAGCGTTTCGCCCTCGATAAATTCCGTCACAATTGTCCACTGTCCGTCAATCTGCTTTACTTCGAGCAGCTTCGGAATCTGCAAGCCGGTTTCTTCCACTCTTGCCTGATTCAATGCTTCATTCAAAATATCGGACTTCTTGAACGATGCTCCGAACACTTTCAGCCGGAGGTTGCCGTCCTGATAACTTTTCTTGTTTGGTTGTTCTGATAATACCCGCATGTTTCTCACCTTCCTGCTTATTCGCCGTAATATGCCTTCAGATACATTGCCTTGATTTCCGACATCAGCGGATACCGTGGGTTTGCTCCGGTGCACTGGTCATCGAATGCCTGCTCGACCATCTCATCCAGTGTTGCGAGGAAATCTTCTTCCTTTACGCCGTAATCCCGAATGGTCTTCTTGATACCAACCCGTTCCTTGAGGGCTTCAATCTTTGCAATCAGCTGTTCCAGCAATTCTTCATCGCTGTTGCCGCTCAAGCCCAAGAACCGTGCTACTTCTGCATACCGTTCCAGTGTGTGCGGATATGCATACTGCGAAAATGTGCCCATCTTCTGCGGTCTTGGGTCAGCGTTATAACGCATTACATCCGTCAGCAGCACTGCATTTGCAACGCCGTGCGGCAGGTGGTGGAATGCACCCAGTTTATGTGCCATGGAGTGGCAAACGCCGAGGAATGCATTTGCAAATGCCATACCAGCCATAGTGGAAGCATTCGCCATCTTTTCTCTTGCCACCGGTTCATTCAGACCGTTGTCATAGCAAGCTGGCAGATAGGTGAAGATATTCTGAATCGCTCTCAGTGCCAGACCATCTGTGAAATCGGTTGCCATAACAGAAGCATATGCTTCCAGAGAGTGTACCAATGCATCAATCCCAGATGCAGCCGTCAAGCCCTTCGGCTGAGTCATCATCAAATCGGTGTCCACAATTGCCATGTTCGGCAGCAGTGCATAGTCTGCCAGCGGATACTTCACGCCCGTCTTTTCATCGGTGATAACCGCAAACGGTGTTACTTCTGAACCCGTACCGGAAGAGGTCGGAACGGCAATGAAATATGCCTTTTCGCCCATAGTTGGGAACGTGTAAACACGCTTCCGGATATCCAAGAACCGCATTGCCATGTCCATAAAGTCTGCTTCCGGATGTTCGTACATCACCCACATAATCTTTGCAGCGTCCATTGCAGAACCGCCACCCAATGCAATGATAACATCCGGTGCAAAGGCACGCATTTCTTCTGCACCACGCTTTGCACAAGCAAGGGTCGGGTCTGGTTCCACGTCAGAGAAAATCTGATAGGCAATGCCCAGTTCATGCAGCTGGTCGGTGATGCAGTGAACCGTTCCACTCTGGAACAGGAAACGGTCGGTTACAACAAATGCCTTCTGCTTGCCGAGAACCTGCTTCAGCTCCCGCATGGCAACCGGCAGACAACCCTTCTTAAAGTATACCTTCTGCGGTGTCCGGAACCAAAGCATATTTTCTCTCCTCTCTGCAACGGTCTTAATATTTAATAAGTGCTTGACACCGACATTTTCAGAAACAGAGTTGCCGCCCCAAGAGCCGCAGCCCAATGTCAAAGATGGTGCTAAGTTAAAGTTGTACAAGTCGCCGATACCGCCATGAGAAGACGGAGTATTGACCACAATGCGGCAAGCCTTCATGCGTGCTGCAAACTGGTCTAACCGTTCCCGTTCATGAACCGTGTCGATATACAGAGAAGCAGTATGACCATAGCCGCCATCCTGTACCAGCTGGTCTGCCTTGTTCAGGGCGTCTGCAAAATCTGCTGCATGGTACATTGCCAGAACGGGCGACAGCTTTTCATGTGCAAATTCTTCTTCTAAGTCAACGGATTCCACTTCCCCAATCAGAACCTTTGTCCGTGGGTCAACGGTAACGCCTGCCAGCTCGGCAATCTTTGCTGCCGGCTGTCCAACGATTTTACTATTCAAAGCACCATTGATTAAGATGGTCTTTCTTACCTTTTCGGTTTCTTCCGGTGTCAGGACATAGCAGCCTGTCTTGATAAATTCTGCCTTGACCTGATCATAAATGCTGTCGTCTACAATTACGGACTGTTCAGACGCACAAATCATACCATTATCAAAGGTCTTGGAATGCACGATGGAGTTGACTGCCAGCAGAATATCTGCGGTCTTGTCAATGACTGCTGGTGTGTTTCCTGCACCAACGCCGAGTGCTGGCTTTCCGCTGGAGTAAGCAGCTCTTACCATGCCTGGGCCACCCGTTGCCAGAATCAAATCTGCTTCCTGCATCAGGGTGTTAGTCAGTTCCAGCGACGGCACATCAATCCAGCCGATGATGTCCTTTGGTGCACCTGCTGCAACGGCTGCATCCAATACGATTTTTGCAGCTGCAATGGTGGATTTCTTTGCACGTGGATGCGGAGAAATCAAAACTGCATTTCTGGTTTTTAAACTAATCAAGGTCTTGAAAATGGCGGTAGAAGTCGGGTTTGTGGTCGGAATAACGGCTGCAATGACACCGATTGGTTCTGCAATCCGCTTTGTTCCGAATGCCTTGTCTTCTTCTACGACACCGCAAGTCTTGGTATCCTTGTAAGCGTTATAGATATATTCCGCTGCATAGTTATTCTTGATGACCTTGTCTTCCACAACGCCCATGCCAGTTTCTGCCACTGCCATCTTTGCCAGCGGAATGCGTGCCTGATTGGCTGCCAATGCCGCTGCACGGAAAATACAGTCTACCTGTTCCTGTGTGTAGGTAGCAAATTTTGCCTGTGCTGTCCGAAGGGCTGCCAATTTCTCTTCCAATGCCGGTACAGTGTCGACCAGACCGACCGTCATCTGTTCTGTTTTTTCCGTCATATGCAAATCTCCTATCAATTGATTTTCAAAAACCAGTTTTTCCGGTTTCTGCTGTTATTATACCACATTGTTATTTTTTTGTCAATCTCAAATCGTTATTTTTTTGTCAAACTTTCTTTCGAAACAAAAACGCCGTTTTTCAACAGTTAGTTGGCACTAACCACTTTTCTTTCTTCTGCTTTTTTCTCAAAAAA
>UMHV01039721.1_pt1 | contig 10828 bp, 11 predicted proteins | sample 1965621 | NCBI WGS metagenome assembly UMHV01 (sample SAMEA4836108, study PRJEB28245) | human gut metagenome | biome: gut microbiome; material: fecal sample | place: Denmark | collected 2008 | reverse complement strand
ATAAATTAAATAAGAGTATGAAAGGATAAGATATATTATATGTCAGACAGTGTTATCATTTATGAGTGGTTTGCGAATTTTGTAACAGAAAAACCTAATAAACGAAAAAAATATGTGAATAAAATTATTAATAAAGAACCTTATGCTTTTGAAAAAGATTACTATTCAGTTTTAAGAATCAAACTAATTAGTACTATTAAAAAGAACAAATCTTTAATTGAATTAAATCAAATGTTAAAGAAAATAAATCCTAAAAAACACAATCATTATGAAGTTTTAATAGATCAAATACAAAATTTTATGCAAGGTGTAAAATATATTTGGGTTGAACCTCCTAAAAATATTATAGAATATTCAGGACTTCAATTAAAAGTTAATCCTGAAATAGGTATAAATATCAATGGAGAAACACTTTTTATTAAAATGTATTTTAAACAAGATCAAATTGAAAATGAAAAAGTTAATGTTATGCTGAAAATAATGCAAGATTCAATAAAAGAAGATTATCAAAATGCAAAAGTCGCAATTCTAGATGTTAGACGTTGTGAATTACATAAAAAAGATATAAACGAAGAAATTATTATACCATATAATTTAGACCAAGAAGCAAGAGTATGGCAGAGATATGTTGAAGAAGATAATTAATTAAAAATATTATAAAGAAAGGAAAAAATAATGGGATTAAAAAAGGTAGTCATAGAAAAAGATGGTAGTTATAAACTTGTAAATGAAATTCCAAAATTTGGAATTAATTATAATATTGGATATATTGGTTTCTCAAATAATAATTCAAAAGTTGCAAAATTAATAAAATGGGGAACTAAATATGATAAAAAAGATAAAATAGAAGCTACTCATGCTTTAATCATTATAAATGAACACGAATGTGTCGAAGCACTTATGGGTAAAGGGGTGGTTGTTTCGCCATTATCAAAATACTTTGAGAGTGATGAATTTGATCTCATTATAAGAGAACCAAAGGAGTACAATAATATTATTGCAAATGAAATCATAAAAACAGCAAAAGATAATGTTGGTGCTCCGTATTCTGCAAAAGCGATATTTATGAGTCTTGGCAGAGGGCTATTTACAGGACATATTATTGACTTGATAACGAAAGATAAACTTTGGGATCATTTATGTGTAAATAGAATTGGAAAACAAACTTTTATTTGTAGTGGGCTTGTTGCACACTGTCTTCAAGAGGCAAAATCTTGGGCATATAATCATTCTGGGGTTTTGCAAAGAAACTTTAGTGGTATAAATCCAGTTGAGTTATTATACGAAAATAAAATTTTTAAAGATTTTGAAAAATCAAAAATCGAAGTATAAACCTTATTAATAAAATGAATACTATTGAAAGATAAAATAACAAGATTTTTAACAAATTTTGTATCATTAAGTTTGTGAAAAATTATCACTTATTTTGAGAATTTATATCACAGAGTTTGATAAGTTTTCCCTAAAATTAGGGTAAAAATGAGAAAATTCTCAAACTTCCCACCAAGTTTTCTCAAACTATCTGTAAAAGAACAATTATTTAAGAAGAAACAGAGGTTTTAATGTTAAATATATAAATAGAACTGTTACAATGAAATAATTATCAAATTACCTGTTAGAAAACGTCAAACCATGTGTTAGGTTACAATATTAATATAAGAATGAGAAAGAGGAAAATGGGGACAAGATTGGCTTTGTGTTTGAAATAGAGACCAATTTATAGAATTGACAAAAAGTACTCCAAATTATACTTTTTCTGTCCCAAAATGGACTTTAAAATTCTGAGGCTAGATTTATCATAAGCCTGTAAGTTAAATATAATCAGCGTTTTAACGATTTATCCCAAAATGCAATAAAGTATAATTTAGTCAAGGCGGAACCAAATGAGGAACTAAGTTCCCCTTTAAATTTTAAAACATAACCATTTCAAGAACCAAATCAAAGTCAATAAAATGTAATTTTGAATGTAATAGAAAGCATGGTTTGATTTGTACGGCTATACTCAGTATTTGCAAAGCCTTATAATGGTAGAGTAATGGACTTATACTTTCTTAAAAAATAAATCTGAAGTCTTGACAAAAACTGGATTATATTGAATAATAAAGTGTAACCTAGGATTTTCTTCCTACGGCTTTGACCGTATAGATGCCTAGGTTTTTTGCTATCTATATAGGTGCTTATAATTCAAAATTTCATTATATGTATTTAGAAAACTAGAATTATTTTCTACAACATTAAATTCATTTGTTGGTAAATATGACAAAATTTCAATAATTGTATTATATAAACTAAATGTCTTTTAAGGACATTTAAAAATTTATTCATAGTGAAATATTCTATTTCTTAGTTTTCTGATCGCATACAATTTTTTGGAAATAATAGAAATTTCGGGTCTTTTATTTGGATAATGCACAAATACAGACTTAAAGCATTGTTTTTTTTTGAGGAAATTCTTGCTGAAACTGAAAAGTTTTTAAAGTAATCATATTTTACTTGAAAATTATAGGTGGAAGTACAGAAAGGAAAAGTATTATGAGTACAGTAGAACCGATTAGAAAAATAGAAGATTTAAAAAAGATTGAGGAAATTTTATCCAAAAACAAAAGAGATTTGTTGTTTTTTACGATAGGAACTAACTGTGGATTAAGAATTTCGGATATTTTAGCACTTAATGTCGGAGATGTAAAAGGTCGTAATTATATCCAAATTACAGAAAAGAAAACAGGTAAATTTAAGAAATTCCCAATCAATGCCAAATTGAAACCAATGTTAGCAGAATTTACAAAAGGGCGAAAAATAAAAGAGCCTTTGTTTGTAACTAAATTCAAAAATCGTCTAGAACGAGTAGCAGCTTATAAAATTATAAATAGAGCATGCAAAGAAGCCGGATTAGAAGAAACAGTTGGAACTCATACTCTTAGAAAAACATTTGGCTATCACCATTACCAAAAATTTAAGGATGTTGCAATGTTACAAAAAATATTTAACCATTTTAGTCCTGAAATTACACTAAAATACATTGGAATAGAACAAGCACAAATCGAAGATAGCTACAACAACTTTATCCTGTAAAAACTCTTATACACAGGATTTGATAACAAAAGAATAAGACAACAATTTAAGTCAAATGTTATCACCCCTGAAAAAGACTGTTATTATTGAGTTTTAGAATTTAATATTAATTTATTTTACTGTTTTGATAACATTTTTTGATATAACTATAAATCTTTGAAAGTTTGTGGTAGAGTAAGAATAAGCAAGTTAAGAAAGAATAAGGCAACATTTGACTTAATTTGTTGTCAAAGAAGTGATGTAAGCGAGAGTAATCTCAGGAAGTTTAGTGAGTCGTGAAGGCAAGTCTACCAATAAAAGATATAGAAATGATACAAAAGATGAAAGATTTGTTTCTAAGTAAGGGAGAAATTAGGGGATACTTGCTTTTTGTTTTATCAATTAATACAGGAATTTATTTGAAAGACCTACTAGAGCTAAAAGTTCGAGATGTGAAAAACAAGCAATATTTTACAATTGGCAAAAACAAAGTTGTTCCTCTAAATGATGAAATACAAGGAGTTATTAAAAAGCAATTGGTGGTTGTAAATTAGATAATCCACTATTTAGAAGGAGTAAGTTTATAAATGGGAACATATTTTATGAACGCATATGATGATTCAATTATAAAATTTTCAATTATTATACCTGTTTATAATGTTGAAAAGTTCTTACGAGAATGCTTAAACAGTATTGCTTCTCAGACATTGAAAAACTTTGAAGTTATTTGTATAGATGATGGTTCTACATATAATTCTTTGAGAATTTTACAAGAATATCAGCTAGATGCGTGGGTATTCAGAGATGAATTAGAGTATTGGTGTGAGCAAGGATATGATTATTTAGGTGCACCTTGGTTTGAAGAAAAAACTCCAACCGCAAAAATGCGTTTAAAAGCAGGGAATGGAGGCTTGTCATTAAGAAACACTCAAGTCTGTTTAAATGCTATAAAACACGGAGCTTATCATGCATTTACTCAATGCTTAAATAAAAACAAAAGTAAAAATGTTTTATTTAATATTTTAAATTTTCCAGTAGCAGTTATTTCTTATTTATTGAATAAGCTTTGTTCAAAGCCTATGCATAAATATAAAAATGGCGAGGATTATATCTGGGTATATGAAACAAAATTAAAAACAATTCCCCCAGAAATAGCTTATAAATTTTATTTCGAGGCACAACCAAGTAGATTGTATGAAATGAACAATAGACAACTTCCTTTTGGTTGCCACGCATTTGAAAAAATCGAATATGATTTTTGGAAAGAATTTATAAATGTTAGAGAGGTATTAAGTGGACAATAAAAATAAAATCTTTGTAACATCTCCATTATTACCAAGTATTGAAGATTTTACTGAACAAATAAAAGAAATATATGATTCAAAATGGCTTACAAATATGGGCAGTAAGCATAAAGCTCTTGAAGAAGCTTTAAAAGTAGAATTAAAAGTTCCACATGCTCAATTATTCAATAATGGAACGATTGCACTTTTGACAGCAATCAAAGCCCTTGACTTGCCAACAGGTAGTGAAATAATAACAACACCTTTTACCTTTGCTGCAACTCCACATTGCATTTCTTGGAATGGTTTAAAACCTATTTTCTGTGATATTGAACCAAACACAATGACTATTGATGCAGATAAGATAGAAAACCTTATCACTCCAAATACATCTGCAATATTAGGTGTACACGTTTACGGTTTTCCTTGCAATATCAAAAAAATAGATGAAATTGCTAAAAAATATAATCTAAAAGTTATATATGACGCAGCTCACGCTTTTTCAACAGAAATTGATGGAGTTGGTATTGGTAATTTTGGCGACATAACAATGTTTTCATTCCACGCGACAAAATTGTTTAATACTATTGAGGGTGGTTGTTTAACTTACAAAGATGAAGCATTGGTTAAAAAGATTTATAACTTACGCAACTTTGGAATTCAAAGTGAAGAAGTTGTAGAAGATATTGGCATCAACGGTAAAATGAATGAATTCCAAGCTGCTTGGGGTTTGTTGAATTTAAAACAATATAGAAAAGAACAAGAACGTAGAAAAGTTATTAAAGAAATTTATGATAATGGATTAAAAGGTGTAAAAGGTATAAGAATACCTCAAATGCCAGAAAATACAACAAATTCTTATCAATATTATCCAATAGTTATTGAAGATGAATACGGCAAAACTCGTGATGAAATTTACGATATGTTTAAGGCTGAAAATATTTTTACAAGAAAGTATTTCTACCCGGCTTGCCACGATTACGACTGCTACAAAAATGATATTACAGTAAAGATTGCAAGATTAAGAACAACTGATGATATGAAAAAGAGAGTTCTTTGCCTACCATTCTACGGAAGTTTGGACAATGAAGTTGCAGAACATATTTGTGAGGTAATTAGAAATGTTGCAAAATAAATTGTTTTCAAAAACTGTAGAAAATAAACATATAATTTATAGAATACTAGGGATAAAGTTTTCTGTAAAAAATACTAATTTCTATAAACAATTTAAAGACGCAATAAAAATTCAAGATGCTTACGATTTAACTGAATTAAAAAATACTAAAAAGCTTATTCTATTTTTAATTCCATCACCGGATAGTGCAATGATTAATGGTGGAATAATGTCAATCTTTTCTCTATGTGAAGAATCAAGAAGAATTAATGATGATGCACTTTGCATTATTTCCACTCCTCCTCATTGTAAATATACTTATGCTAAAAATGATAATTTTTTAAATAATGAAAATATTTATAGATTTAGCCAAATTATAGACAATGCAAATAATTTAGATGAAATGATTTTGCATATTCCTGAATATAGTGCAGGCAACTTTTACAACACCTTATCTGAAAAAGATATTGAATTTTTAAAATCAATTAAAAATTTGCATATAAATATAATGAATCAAAATATTGAGTTAATGCCAGAACCTGAAAAGTTAAAGGATTTATATAAATTAACCAATAATATTACACAAACAATTGCACATGATAGATATGCAACACAGGAAGTTTGTGATAAATGGCAAATTCCAACACATTTGTTTTCTGTAAATATTGATATGAGTAAATATAAAGCATATTCATTTGATGAAAAAGAAAAAATCATAGTTCTTTCACCTGATTGGAACGAACATAAAGAAAGAATTATAGAAAAATTAGAGAAAGAGTTACCAGATTGGAAATTAATAACTGTAAATAATATGACATTTACAGAGTATATGGACTTAATTTCAAGAGCATTTTTCACAATTACTTTTGGCGAAGGTATGGACGGATATTTTACTCAACCTCAATACGTAAATTCAATGGGATTTGCTGTATATAATGATGACTTTTTCCCGAGCAATAAATGGCAAAATTTAAAAAATATTTATTTATCCTATGATGAAATGTATGAAAATATCGTTTCAGATATCAAAAGATATTCTAGAAATAAAAAAGAATATGTGGAAATTGTAACAAAGCTTTTTAATACCCATTCTGATATGTACCAGAGTTCTAGATTCAAAGATAATTTGAAAAATTTTTATCTCAAAAAATATGATTATTTCCCAAAAGGAGAGATAAATGAAAGATAAAATGTTAACAGCAATAATATTTACTTATAATCATAAGTCATCAATTGTTAAATGCATTGATAGCATTCTTAATCAAAAAACCAATTATCCATACATTATACATATATGGGACGATGCTTCAATTGATGGAACTTCTGAAATTTGTAGAGAATACGCAAACAAATATCCAGAAAAGATTATTTTACACATTCAAAAAGAAAATACATTTTGTGGTCCTTATATGAAAATGCAATCTTACGATGCGATTTGTCATATAGATACAAAGTATTTTTGCATAATTGATGGAGATGATTATTGGTGCAATGAAAATAAAATACAAACAGCACTTGATTTTCTAGAAAAGAATTCTAATTATATAGGTTGGGCACATGATACGGAAATTATCACATCTAAAGGTAAATATTCATATGTGCATGAAGATCTAAAATGTTATCTACAAAACCCTATTACATTTAATGCCGATGCTCCATTTTTTCTCACGTCATCAAGAATTTTCAGAACTTGCAATTATAAAAGTAAGCATATTCTTCCAATTGACTATTTATTTTATTATTACTATTTATCACAAGGACCTATTTATTATCACGACGAAATTATGGCAGCCTATGTATTAGGGGCACAGAGCACTTTTGCAAACAATTTTGATAAAAATTTGAACTCAATGTTCGCTTACAAACTTTCAAAATTATTTAATTTTAAACAAGATGAATTTTGCACTACAATGTTAAAAAGGTATGATACTATAAACAAGCTAGGGTTAGAATCTTATAATAGATTATTAAGTTTTAAAAAGATTTTTGGAATTCGCTTTGGCTGGCACATTTGGTTTTTCTTGACTTTTGTTCCTAAATATGGCTTAGATTCAATGAATATAAACTTCATATATCGTTCTAGAACAAAAACTAAAAATAATTCTGATGCTTATTGGGAATTTATAAAAAAATGCAAAATACAAGAAAAAGATATAAACTCCCCAATTACTAGTTTGGCATATAAATACGTAAGAAAATACAAGAAATATAAGAAAATAAGTAGTTTATTAATAATTGTACTCTTATTTATTATTCTTGCCAATATCATTATAACTATTTTATTTTATAAAGGAGTATCGTTATCGTGAAAACCGCTATAATGCAACCATATTTTTTCCCTTATTTGGGATATTTTCAAATGTTTAATGCTGTTGATAAATTTGTACTATTAGATGATGTCAACTTCATTATGCGAGGATATATCAACAGAAATTCAATCTTGCTTAACGGAAAAGCACACAAGTTTTCAATACCTCTGGAAAAACCTTCTCAAAACAAACTTATTAATGAAACAAAATTAAATTTTTCATTAAAGGACAAAGAAAATTTTCTTAAAACAATTCAACTAGCTTATAAAAAAGCACCTTTTTATAATGATTTTTATCCTATTTTAGAAAGTATTGTTTTACATGAAGATAATGACTTAACTAAATATATAAAAATTTCTTTCGAAAAAGTTAAGGAATACTTAAACTTGAATACAGAAATTCTTGTTTCGTCTGAAATTCAAAAAGACAACTCTTTAAAAGCGCAAGATCGAATAATTGAGATAAATAAACAACTTAATACCTCAACGTATATCAATGCAATTGGAGGCCAAGAATTATATAATAAAGAAGATTTCAAAGCTGTTGCAATAGAACTAAAATTTATTAAAATGAAACCAGTAGAATATAAACAATTCAAAAATGAATTTGTGCCAAATCTATCAATGATTGATGTTTTAATGTTCAATTCAATAGAAAACATTTTAGATATGTTAAATAAATACGAATTAGTATAAGGAGAAATGATAAATGTTTAAATGGAATAAAAAAGGTTTAATATTTAAAGCAGAAAACAATTATCCTTGGATGTATTCACATACACAATGCCCATTTCCGGTTGATTTTGGTGATTTTATAAGGGTTTATTTTGCAACTCGTGAAGCATATCATGACAACATGGTCAGAGCATATGGCGGTTTCGTTGATTTGGACCGAAAAGATTTACACAAAATTATCAGAATTTCTAAAGAGCCTATTGTAGAATTGGGTGGAGTCGGAGAGTTTGACGAATTCGGTTCAATGCCGACAAGTGTAGTGAAACATAACGGAGAATATTTACTTTACTACGTTGGTTGGACAAGACATTACAGTGTTCCTTATGATTGGGAAATTGGTCTCGCAAAAAGTAAAGACGGTGTAAAATTTGAACGTATCGGAAAAGGTCCTTTGCTTGGCCCTACTGTTAAAGAGCCATACTTAAATTCTACACCTATCGTGTATAAATTTGCAGATGACGATTGGCACATGTTCTATCATACCGGAATTAAATGGTTAAAAGGTGCTGAAAAGCTTGAATCTCAATACAAAATTGTTTATGCGCATTCAAAAGATGGAATTAACTGGGATAGAAACGGTGTTCCAATTATTCCGGAAGTTGTGGAAAATGAATGTCAGACAACTCCTGCTATGATAAAAATCGGTGATACATATCATGTATTTTTCTGTTATCGCCACGGATTGGATTTCAGACACAATGTGGATAAGGCATACAGAATAGGCTATGCATGCTCAAAAGATTTAATTCATTGGGAAAGAGATGATTCAAAAGTAGGTATTGATGTTTCTGAATCAGGTTGGGATTCTGAAATGATTGAATATCCGCATATTAAAGAAATAGATGGAAAATTTATTATGTTCTATAGCGGAAATTATTTCGGAAAAGAAGGTATCGGCTACGCTGAATTGGAAATTGATTAGAGTAATTTAAAAGGATATAAAATGACTAAATCTTTGTTGACAGCAATAATATTTACTTATAACCATGTTGATTCAATTGCAAAATGTATTGAAAGTATTGTTAATCAAAAAACTGATTACAAATATGAAATACATATTTGTGATGATGCATCTATTGATGGGACATCAGAGATATGTAAAAAATACGCAGAAAAGTACCCTGATAAAATCAAATATTTTTTGCAGAAAGAGAATACATTTTTATATCCTTATACAAAAAATCATCTCACACAAGCTATTAGAAGAATTAATACAAAATATTTTTGTATAATTGATGGAGATGATTATTGGTGTAGTGAGGATAAAATTCAGGCAGCACTTGATTTTCTAGAAGCCAATTCAGATTATATTGGTTGGGCTCATGATACTTTACAGGTTAATAAAAATGAAGATTTGCAAAGGTCATATATCCATGAAGTTTGCAAATTAGATAAGATAGATAACCCAGTGACTTTTGATGTAAATGCTCCATTTCTTCTGACGTCATCAAGAATATTTCGAAATGTTGGTTTTGCAAAAATTGGGATTTCTCCAGTAGATTATCTCATGTATTATTACCATTTGTCAAAGGGTCCGATTTATTATGATGACAAAATTAGGGCTGCTTACGTGATGAGTAGAAATTCATGTTTTGCAAATTTACCGAATATTCCTGATTTATGTGCTATGTATCCTTATAAGTTATCTAAACTTTTTAAGTTTAAACAAGATGATTTTTGTATGGAATTATTAAGAATTTATGATGATAGGCATGGAAAAGGTGATAAACGCTATAAAAAATTAAAACGATTTAAAAGATTTTTAGGTAAAAAACTTGGATGGCATTTGTGGTTTTTAACGACTTTTGTACCTAAATTTGGTTTTGAATGTATGGATATAAATTTTATTTATCCTCTAAAAACCGTTCATAATGCTGCAAAGAGTCGAGTGGTGGCGAAAAAATAATGCTACCTCTTGTAATACAAACTATTTTATTTGGCAAAGATTTTGTTTTAATTTCAGGTTGATAAATTTAAGATTTACTTGAGATAGCAATAAAAAGCAAAAAAATAAAGAATGAGGTTACAATAGATGCTTTCAGAAATAGAAAATGTAAAAATAAAATTAATGAATAATGCAACTAGTGAATATGATGCAATAATTTCGCTAGGCGGGAGTTGTGCAACTTGTTTGCAATTAAGAAAAAGAGAATTGCAAACTTATGCTTATCCTTTTGATTATGTTTTTTGTGAAAATGCACAATTTCAATTTGAAATGCTTGCAAAATTATTTGAAACAAATTTTGAAGGTTGGTTAAAGAAAAAAAATATTATTCCTCTAGAAGAAAAAGAAAGAGGAATTTCTGATTTGTTTCAGTACAAAGATGGTTATACTGG
>UMHV01012287.1_pt1 | contig 10844 bp, 10 predicted proteins | sample 1965621 | NCBI WGS metagenome assembly UMHV01 (sample SAMEA4836108, study PRJEB28245) | human gut metagenome | biome: gut microbiome; material: fecal sample | place: Denmark | collected 2008 | reverse complement strand
ATCGCGGCGACCTCGAGGACGAGGACACCATGCTCGCCCGCCGTGAGGACTACGGCACCCGCCCGGACGGCACCCCTGTGGAGCTGCCTGACGGCGTGCTCGTGCTGACCTGCGGCGTCGACACTCAGGACAACCGCCTCGAATACGAGGTAGTCGGCCACGGGAAGTACGGCGAGACGTGGGGCGTCGTCAAGGGCTACATCATGGGCCGGCCAGACACCCCGGAGGTCTGGCAGCGGCTCGATGACGTGGTCGACCACGTCTACAAGTTCAAAAACGGCCGCGGCCTGAAGATCTCCATCACCTGCGTCGACTCCGGCGGCCACTTCACCCAAGAGGTCTATGAGGCGTGCCGGGCCCGCGTCGGCAAGCGCGTCTTTGCCATCAAGGGCAAGGGCGGCGACGGCATCCCCTTCGTCTCGCCCCCGAGCAAGGTGCCGATCCGCGACAACAAGCGGATCACCTGCTGGCTCTACACCATCGGAGTCGACGCCGGCAAGGCGACGATCATGGCTAATCTGAAGGTGCAGGAGCCCGGGCCAAAATACTGCCATTTCAACCGGCACCCCGACGCCGGTTATGACCTCAATTTCTTCAACGGGCTCCTCTCCGAAAAGCTGGTGCTCACGCACACGCGCCGCGGCGACCGCTGGGCGTGGGATAAGCTGCCCGGGCACAACCGCAACGAGGCCCTCGACTGCCGCGACTACGCCAACGCCGGCCTCAAGATCATCAACCCCGACATGGACGCCATCGAGCGCCGCCTGCAAGGACTGGAGGAAAAACCGAAGGCCCCGCAACAGCGACGGCAGCGGCAACGGCACAACCGGGCCGACGCCTTCGACGACTGGTAAGGAGGACAGACCACAATGAGAAAGACACGCGAACAAATCGAGTACCAGCTCTCCATCAAGAGGAACCGGCTGGAGCTCTACCTGAAGCGAGAGGCCGAGATGCTGGACGGAGGCGTCCAGAGCTACGGCATCGGCTCGCGCAATCTGGCCCGCTACAACACCGACCTCGGATCCATCCGGGCCGCCATCAAACAGCTCGAGGCAGACATCGAAGCCCTCGAGGCCGCACTGAACGGCGAGAAGCCGCGAAAAGCTGTGGGGGTAGTGCCCCGAGACTGGTGAAAGAAGCCCCGAAAGGGGCTTTTTTCATAGGCCGACGCCGGGAGTTTTCGCTCCTTTTCTCCCGACTCGGCCATCTTCACCATGAAGGAGGTGAGCACCATCAGCAAAAGAAAAAGCAGAAGCCGCCCACAGAACAGGCGGCAGCAGCCGCGCCCTGTGAATAAGGGCTACGGCGACGCCGGCGCGAGCTGGCACAAGAAGGCGACCAAGGGCTTCAGAGCTATGAGCGGCAGCCCGAAGGAGGACATCGACGCCAACAACTACACCCTGCGGCAGCGTGCCCGGATGCTTTACATGGCGGCCCCGATCGCCACCTCTGCCATCCGCACCAACCGCACCAACGTCGTCGGCATCGGCCTCCAGCTCAAGAGTCGGATCGACCGCGAGGCGCTCGGCATGACGCAGGAGGCCGCCGACGCATGGCAGGCTCAGGCCGAGCGTGAGTTCGCTCTCTGGTCTGAGAACAAAAGGGCGTGCGACGCCACCGGCGTCAACAACTTCGCAGCCATGCAGCAGCTCGCACTCTCCTCGTGGCTGGTCAGCGGCGACGTGTTCGCCGTCGTGAAGCAGTACGAGCCGACGCTGCTCACGCCCTACTCGCTACGCCTGCACCTGATCGAGGCCGACCGAGTCGCCACGCCAACGACCTCCGGCATCATCACCCCGATGCTGCTGACCACCGGCAAGGCGGCCAACGGCAACACCATCTACGACGGCGTCGAGGTGAACGGCGACGGCCAGATCGAGGCGTACCACATCCGCAGCACCTACCCCTTCGAGCTCGGCAGCACGACGACAACGTGGGCCCGTGTTCAGGCATACGGCGAGCGGACTGGCCTGCCGAACATCCTGCACGTCATGGAGAGCGAGCGCCCGGATCAATACCGCGGCGTCAGCTATCTCGCGCAGGTCATCGAGCCCCTGCTCCAGCTTCGCCGCTACACCGAGAGCGAGCTGACTGCGGCGGTCGTCGAGTCGTTTTTCACGGCCTTCATCAAGACCGAGGCAGGCGCCGGCGACAACCCGTTCAACGAGGTCGGGAGCAGCCTGCCGGAGGTGAGCCGAGATCCTAACGAGTACGAGATGGGCCCCGGCCAGATCAACATCATGGAGCCCGGCGAGGACGTGACCTTTGCAGACCCCAAGCGGCCGGCCAGTGGCTTCAACACCTTCCTGCGCGCCATCTGTGAACAGGTGGGCGCCGCGCTCGAGATCCCGGCCGACCTTCTGCTCAAGAGCTTCAACAGCTCGTACAGCGCCAGCCGCGCCGCCCTGATGGAGGCGTGGAAGGCGTTCCGCATGAGGCGCAAGTGGTTTGTCGATGACTTCTGCACGCCGGTATATGAGATCTGGCTCTCTGAAGCCGTCGCCCGCGGCCGCATCAGCGCCCCGGGCTTCTTCGCAGATCCGGCGATCCGCGCCGCATACCTCGGCGCCGAGTGGATCGGCCCCTCTCAGGGACAGCTCGACCCGACGAAGGAGATCACGGCCGAGATCCTCGCCATCGGCGAAGGCATCACGACCAGAGAGCAGGCGACCATCCGACTCAACGGCGGTCAGTGGGACGCCAACGTCGACCAGCTCACTCGGGAAAACGAGAAGCTGCGCGCAGCGCAGGGGCAGGTTGACCAGAGCACAGCGGCCAGCGGCACGATCTCCGCAGCTCTGCGGGAGGCAATCGTCGCCGAGGCCATCAAAAGCATCAAGGAAGGAGACAAGCATGAGAACGCATAACACTCCCCGGCTCTGCGCCGGGCCTCAGACTGCGGGCACGCCGATCAAGTTCTGGAACGTCGCCAGCATCGGCGACGACGAGGGCGAGATCACCCTCTACGGCGACGTCGTGAGCCGTCAGCCTGTGGACTGGTGGACGGGCGAGCCCGAGCCCGGCCTCTACATCGCGCCCGAGAGCTTCATGGAGGATCTCGCGGCCGTCAAGGGCAAGAGCAACATCACCATCAAGATCAATAGCTGCGGCGGCGACCTCTACACCGGCATCGCCATCCACAACGCCATCAAGGGCCTGACCGGCCACAAGGTCGTCGTCGTGGAAGGCATCGCGGCCAGCGCGGCCAGTGTCATCGCCTGCGCAGGTGACGAGGTGCAGGTCTATCCCGGCAGCATGGTGATGATCCACGGCGTCGCCGGGCTGCTCTACGACTACTACACCCTCGCAGACCTGAAGAAGCTCCAGAAGGACTTCGACGCGAGCGAGCGGGCCATCGCGGAGATCTACCACGCCAAGACCGGCATCGAGGTCGACCAGCTCCGCAGCATGATGACCCGCGAGACGTGGATGGTCGGGCAGGAGGCCATTGACAACGGCTTTGCCGACACCCTGCTCACAGACGAAGGCCCCGACGTCACCCTGAGCGCCGACAAGAAGGTGCTCCTCGTCGCCGGCATCCGGCACGACGTCAAGGGCTTCAGACACATCCCGGGGACGATCCCCATCGACAACAGCATCCACGCCGCCCCTGCGGCTGGAAATAAACACGCGGCCGCCAAGAACGACGGCCCCAAGAAGGAGGACAACAAGACCATGACCCTCGAAGAAATGAGAGCACAGCACCCCGACGTCGTGGCTCAGATCGAGCAGCAGGCGGCCGAAACTGCCAGAACGCAGGAACGCGCCCGCATCGAGGCCATCGACAGCATCGCCGCAAGTGTGGGCGACGCGCAGCTCGTCAGGGACGCCAAGTACGGCGAGACCCCCTGCACCGCTGAGCAGCTCGCGCTCAAGGCTATGCAGAAGCAGGCGGCCCTCGGTGCCAAGCACCTGAAGGACGCCAAGGCTGACAACGACGAGTCCGGCACTGCCGGCGTCGGCGCTGCCCCTAACGGCGGCGAGGAAGGCAGCGAAAACGACGACAAGGCAAAGGTGGACGCCATCGTCGGCCTCTACAACTCCACCAAGTCTCAGAACGGAGGTAAGAAGTAATGAGCAAGAGACTGGACGAAAACCTCGGCAGCGTCGGCTATGACGGCCTGATCGTTGCCAACGAGCCCGTCGCTGACGTGTTCACCGTGACCATCCGCAAGGAGGCCACCGCCGCAGCCACCTATAAGCGCGGCACCGTGCTGGCCCTGCCTGCCGGCACCGCCGGCGACGGCAAGCTGGTGATCCTCGGCTCCACCGCGACCACCAACGAAATCCTGACCGCCAACTGCATCCTCGCCGAGGACGTGGAAGTCGGCACCACCGCGGACGTGACTGTGCTGGCCTACCGCACCGGCCACTTCGCCCGCAACAAGCTGGCCGTCGCAAGCGGCTACACCCTGAAGGCGACCGACGAGGAGGAGCTGCGCAAGGCCGGCATCCTGCTCTCCGACGCCATCGAATACTAAGAGAAGGAGGACAACAAAATGCCTTTTAACTTCTACGACACCCACACGCTGCTCATGGCCGTGCAGCAGCTCACCCCTGCTGCGACCTTCCTGCGTGACCGCTACTTCCCCACCAACGACGCGAGCGACATCTTCGCCACCGACGACGTGCTCGTCGAGTTCCGTGACGGCAGCAAGAAGCTGGCGCCCTTCGTGGCCCCTCGCAAGGGCGGCGTCACCGTCCTGCGCGCCGGCTACAATATGGAACGCTACACACCGCCCTTCGTGGCTCCCCGTCGCGTCCTGACCCTCGACGAGCTGCGCAAGCGTGGCTTCGGCGAGGCTCTCTACTCTCAGCTCACCCCTGAGCAGCGCCAGCAGACCCTCATCCTGCGCGACGCTGACGAGCTGGGCGAGCTCATCACCAACCGCGAAGAAGCGATGGCCGCCGAGACCATGCTGACCAATGGCTGCGTGATGAAGCACATCGCCGACGACGTCGACAAGGCCGACGAGATGGAGATCCGTTTCTACTCCGAGGCCAGCAACCCCGCGACCTACACCCCGACGGCCAAGTGGGACGCCACCGGCGGCAAGATCCTGAAGGATCTGGAGGCCATGATCCGTATGCTGACCAAGCGCGGCCTCCGCGCTTCTGATCTGGTCTGCTCCCCGGACGTGGCTGACACCATCATCAACGACGCAGCCGTGCAGAAGCTCCTCGACAACCGCCGCATCGAGATCGGCAACGTGGAGCCTGAGCTGCTGCCTGACGGCGCCGCCATCGTGGCCCGCCTGAACGTCCTCGGCCGCATCATCAGCGTCATCTCCTACGACCTGACCTACACCGACGACGAGGGCAAGGACAAGCTCTACATCCCGTCCGGCAAGTGCGTCCTCACCGCTCCCGGCGCTGGCCGCACCGCCTACGGCGCCGTCTCTCAGGTCGAGCAGAGCGATGGCGAGTTCCACACCTACGCCGGCCGCCGCGTGCCGAAGTATGTGAGCAGCGCCGAAGGCAACAGCCGCACGCTGACCATCTCCAGCCGCCCGCTGATGATCCCCAACAACAAGAACCCGTTCATCGTTGCGGACGTCCTGACGGACTGAGCGCAGCAGAAAGGAGCAGAGCATGATCCAGATCATCAAGGGCACCTTCGGCTACTATAACGGCCGCAAGGTGATCCCCATCACTGAAGCAGATGGCCCTCAGAAGTTCGACGACGAGCTGGAGGCCCGTCTGGTGAAGGAAGGCGTCGCCAAGTACATCGGCGAGCTGGGCGAGACTGCCGAGCAGCCCGCACCCGCTCCCGGCGACGACGCCGACGAGCCTGCCAGCACCAACACCGCGGCCGACGAGGCCCCTGAGTACAACGAGGACATGAAGCTCGACGAGCTGAAGGAAGTGGCCACGCGCTATGGCGTGGACGCCTCTGCTATGCGCAAGAAGGCCGACGTCATCGCTGCCATCGAGGCCACCAAGGCCGAGCAGCCTGATGACGGTGCCGACGACGAGGAGCCCCCTCAGATCGGCGCCGCCGATCCCGTCTGATGGCCTTCAGCTTCAAGGCGATGGTCGAGGCTGACCGTCGGCGTACGTTTCTCAATCTCGACGAGTTCGGTGAGAAGCACACCGTCGAAGGCAAAGCCATCGCCGCCGTGCTGGACGACAACGCCCTGAAGGAACGCCAAGGGGGGCAAGAGCTGAGCGTCGCGGAGTCCTCTCTGCTGCTTTACGCGGCGGTCGAGGATCTGCCCGCTCGGCGCCCGGCGGGCGAAGGGCTCAACGTCGACGGCCGCGAGTACATCGTCAACGACTGGAGTGAGGACATGGGGATCGCCACCGTGGCCCTCGGCCAGACTGTCACCATGTAGGAGGTGCCCCATGTCCATCGTCAACAGCATCGAAACCGTCCGGGACTGGCTGACCGCCGAGGTCTGCCCTCTGGTCAAGCTGAAGCTCCCCGACGACAACGCAACGGACGCCTCCTACCCATACAAGCTGGTAAACCCGGCCGCGTTCTCGCTTTTCGTACCATCGAAGGACAGGACGCCCCCGAACATCGCCGCGCCGATCCCGTCGGTTTGCGTGCAGATCGTTCAGGGCGACGACGACCTGCTCCAGAGTGCCCGAGACATCAAGATCCGGCTCTGCTTCTCAGCGTGGGATCCCGGCTACCACGGGCCCGACATCTTCAAGCCGAAGGGCGACGGCAGCGGCACCTACATCCAGCAATACAACGAGGCGGCGGCCTCCTACTTCGTGAAGAACGGAGAGGGCTGGCGTGACGCATGGAATTTTGTGGACACAGCTCTCCGGCTGATTGAAAACGCCGAGTACCTCGGCGACCTCCGCGTCATCAAGGAGAAGGGCATCACCTTCGGCCCCGTCACGGAGCAAGACGCCGTCCCCGACTTCTACCCGTACTGGTTTGCATGGGCTGAGTTCTCCGTCGAGGAGACCCTGACCCGCAACCCGAAAAGCTACCAACACCTGCTTTAAGGGCAGCCGCTCGGCTGCTCTAATTTCATGCAAAGGAGGATAAGCAGATGGCAAACGAATACCTCTACGGCGCCTACGGCCACATCGGCGAGACCGTGGCACAGAGCGCCGTGCAGGCGGGCACCACGCCGGTCTATATCGGCACGGCACCCGTCAACCTCGTGCGCGGCTTCGGCGAGGCCGGCATCATCAACGCGCCGATCAAGATCACCAGTCTGGTCGACGCTCAGAAGAAGATCGGCTACTCGTCCGACTGGGGCACCTTTACCCTGTGCGAGGCCGTGTACGCGCATTTCAACAACACCCTCGGGAACATCGGCCCGATCTACGTCATCAATGTGCTCGACCCCTCCGCGGGCAAGCACCGCAAGGAGACGGCCACCACCAAGACCCTCACCTTCACCGGCGGCCGCGCCGAGTTCGCCAGCGACAAGATCATCCTCGACACCCTGACCATCGCAAAGAATGACAGCGGCAACTACGTCGAGGACACCGACTACGCTGTGGACTATAACTTCACCAAGGGCACGGTCATCATCACCAGCCTGAAGGACGACGCGCAGCTCGCCGGCAGCCTGACGGCCAGCTTCAGTGAGGTGGACGACTCTGAGATCGCAGACAGCGACATCATCGGCGGCGTCACCTCCTCCGGCGAGTACAGCGGCCTGAGCGCGATCGCGCTGCTCTATCCCGAGCAGTTCGCGGTCTGCAATCTGATCGCAGCCCCCGGCTGGAGTCACAGCCCTGCCGTCTACAACGCCATGCTGACGGCCTGCAAGAAGATCAACGGCCACTGGGACGCCTTCGTCGTGGCCGACCTGCCCCTCGTGGACAGCACCGCGCAGGCGGTCGACACGATCACCAAGGCGATCGCATGGAAGAAGGCCAACGCCTTCACCGGCGAGCGTTCTAAGGTCTACTGGCCGCAGGCTGTGGACAACCTCGGCAACGTGTTCCACCTGAGCACGCTGGCCGTGGTCGAGCTCATGCGCGCCGACTTCAGCCACAACAGCGTCCCGATGGAGACCTGCGGCAACAAGGCCATCCCCGTCATCAAGCAGTATTTCGGGGCCAACGCCAACAACCGCGGCTTCGACCAGCAGACCGGCAAGGAGCTGACGCAGAACGGCATCAGCACCGCCGTCGCATGGGGAGGCGAGTGGGTACTGTGGGGCGACCATACGGCCGCCTACACATACGGCGCAGACGTGGATCCTCGCGCGATCTTTGACGTCTCCATGCGTATGCTCATGCACATCACCAATAGTTTCCAGCGCGAGTGGAGCCCTGAGATCGACAGCCCTATGACCCGCGCGCTGAAGGATCGCATCATCAACCGCGAGCAGGAGAAGCTCGACGGCTATGTGAGCATGGGCGCCCTGCTGGGCGAGCCCGTGATCCTGTTCCTCGAGAGCGAGAACAGCACCACGGACGTGATGAATGGCGACTTCCGCTGGGACATCGCCGTCACCCCGACCCCGCCCCTCAAGTCTGCGAGCGTCTACGTCGCCTACACCGACGCGGGCTTCTCTGTCTACTACGAAGGAGGTGACGAGTAATGGCAAACCTGTGGCTCGACCTGAAGGGCCCCATCCTCGCCGACACCGTCTACATCGGCGGCACTCTCGTCGCCAAAGACGTGACCATCGCGCTGCCGGCTGTCACTCCCGTGACCGCTGACTTCAAGGCTATGGGAACCTATACCGCCCCCATCCTCGGCCAGATCGAGGCTATGGAGGCATCCATCACCAAGATCGGCATCGACCTCGGCCTGCGGAACATGATGAAGCTCGAGAGCAAGACCATCGAGATCCGCTGGGCTCAGGACGTCAAGCAGGCCGACGGCTCCACCAAGACCGAAGGCTGCAAGGCGTTCCTCCGCTGCGTCTCTAAGGGCATCCCGGGCCTCTCCGTGGATCCCGGCAACACCAGCGAGAACGAGGCCACGTTTGCCGTGAGCCGCTACCAGCTCTACGTCGGCGGCGCTGAATACTGGCTGATCGACCAGCTCAACACGATCCTGCGCGTCGGCGGCGTCGACTACGCCAAGGACATCCGCAGCCTGCTGTAACCTGAAGGGCGCCGCGCCTATGCGGCGCCCTCTGTTTATCGAAAGGAGACGCACCCAATGAAGAACACCATCAAGCTCGACAACCCTGTGCAGATCAACGGCAAGAGCTACAACGAGCTGACCTATGACATCAGCGAGATCACCGCACAGGCGTTTGCTGAAGCTGACGCCAGAAAGCTGAGCGCCAGCGGCTCCAAGAATGGCAACGCAGCCGGCGCGGCCGAGCTGGACTACGGCCTGCACCTCTACCTCGGCTTCGCTGCCATCATCGCGGTCAACCCTGAGATCGACATCTCCGACCTCGAGCGCGTCCGCGGCTACGACGTTATGAAGATTATGAGGATCGGCCGGGATTTTATTTCCGGGAAGTCGGAGGAACCCTACACCCCCGACAGCTCCGACGCGCAATCCGAGACTACGCCCGAGCCTTCCACACATCAACGCGAGACCTCGGAGAGCGAAGGCTGACCGACTTCCTGACCGAATACGGGGAGGCCGTCGAGGAGGCCAAGCGGCTCCAAGCGAGCCGGCCGACTCGTGCGGCCAGCTTTAAGAAACCACACATCAGAAGGAGGTGACGCACATGGCAAACGGAAAAACGATGCAGGCGGTCGTCAATCTGGCCGGCAGCATCGACCCATCACTCGGCAAAGCCATCGAACAGGCTCAGAAGAAAATCAGCGGCCTGAACGTGAAGGCGCTGGCCGTTGGTGCAGCCGTGGGCGGCATCGCTGTGGCGACAGGCAAGGCAGTCATCGAGGCCGGAAAGTATATGAAGGATCTCGGCGCGTCCTTCGACGACGCTGCTGATGCTATCCGCATCGGAACCGGCGCAACCGGCGACGCACTGGACGGGCTTCTGGATGACTTCGACGCCGTCTACAAGAGCGTCCCGACCACAATGGAGGACGCCAGCAAGGCGATCGCAGACTACAACACCCGCCTCGGCCTCACCGGCCCGCAGCTTCAGGAAATCTCCAAGCAAGCCATCCAAGTAAGTGATATGCTCGGGGACGACCTCGGCAGCGTGATCGAGGAGTCGAGCCAAGCCTTCCAACAGTGGAACATCGACGCCGACGACATGGGCGGCGCTATGGACTACATCTTTAAGGTCAGCCAGAGCACAGGCATGGGCTTCACAGATCTGATGGCAGATATGCAGAAGTTCGGCCCGCAGCTTCAGGAGATGGGCTACTCCTTCGAGACGGCGAGCGCCCTGATGGGCCAGCTCGACAAGGCCGGCGTAAACACCGACGAAGTGCTCGGCGCTATGAAAAAGAGCGTCGCCACACTCGCCAAGGAGGGCATCAGCGCCAGCGACGGGCTCGCCATGTACTACGAAAAGATCAAAAACGCCGGGACGGCCGCAGAGGCCGCCAGCATCGCGTCGGAGATCTTCGGCACAAGGGCAGGCTCCACGATGGCCGCAGCAATCCGAGACGGCTCTCTGGCCGTCGCAGACCTGACGGCTGAGCTGCAAGAAAACGGCGAGACAATCGCCGGCGCAGCTGATGACACCTACGACTTCGCCGAGCGGCTTCAGGTTATGAAGCAGGGGCTCGAAGTGGCCCTCAAGCCTATGGCGAACACCGTGTTCGACGGGCTCAACAAGTTCATGCCGACGCTGCAAAAGCTGATGGAACAGATCACCCCGGTCATCTCCAAGGCGGTCGAGGCTGCGGCTCCGTTTGTCGACGAGTTCCTGACTGGCGCGGCCGACGCCCTCGAGGACGTCCTGCCGCTAATCTCGCAGCTCGCAGCCGACCTTCTGCCCGTTCTGACGCAGCTAATGAGCACTCTGCTCCCG
>UMHV01010796.1_pt1 | contig 10879 bp, 10 predicted proteins | sample 1965621 | NCBI WGS metagenome assembly UMHV01 (sample SAMEA4836108, study PRJEB28245) | human gut metagenome | biome: gut microbiome; material: fecal sample | place: Denmark | collected 2008 | reverse complement strand
CTGACAACTGCAACCAAGCTTAAAAAGTCTTATAGTGTGCTTGGACAAGCTGTTAAAATGTCTGAGCTAAAAAATGGTAGTGTTGACTACTGGGATTATACATTACCAGCAAAAGAATTTTTCGATAAATATTTATCTGCTTATGTATCAATTAATAAAAGCACTATTTCAGATTTAAATATACGTTACAAATACTTAAACGGTAGTTCATGTACAGAAGCATTATGTAATTCCAATTCTTACTCAGTATTTCTTGCAGATGGAACATCTCTGACTATTTCTGATTATGCACTTTTTTCCAATGGCAAAGTTGTTTCAATTGATATAAACGGATATAAAAACCCAAACACTTTAGGTAAAGACTTTTTCACATTTGCGATTATACAAAAGTATGGTCTTGCACCGTTTGGGTATAAAAATTTTGGCGGCTCATGGAATGAAGAAGAAGACAGTGTGAATCAAAGCTTTGGTGATTATAACAGAGATGTTCTGACTTCTAACGAGCAATATGCTTGTTCTAAAGGTAAGAGAGGTTTTTGGTGCGCCGCTTTAATTATAATGGATGGCTGGGAAATTAAGGATGATTACCCATGGTAAATAATTATTAAATAATCCTTGTTACTCTTGTATTTTAACCTTTACTACATATAATAAGTGTATCACTTACGTGTTTATAAATAGCTAAAATGTGTTACTAAAGTTTATATAAGAAAGGTTATTTTAAGAGGGTTAAATATGATTAGGTTGAACTGCCAGAATGTTGATGCCACGATTATTGGTCAAGAAAACGGTTTGGAGCTTGAGAAAGAATTTGATAATTATAAAGATACCATTGCAGGAATTATCACCGGCTTAAATCAGAGAAAAGACAAACCCGGTCAATGGCTTCAGTGGATGAATCTGGGCTATAATGAAGAAACCCTCTGGTATGTTAAAGAATATGCTTCTATGATTAAAGACCGTTTTGAAAATATTCTTGTGCTCGGCATAGGCGGTTCGGCTCTGGGCGGGCTTGCAGTGACGGAGGCTTTGCTCAAACCTTACTGGAACATGTTGACTGATGAGCAGCGGGAAGGGCTTCCAAGAATATTCTTTTTAGATAATATTGACCCTGATTCTATTTCCGGTCTGCTTGATATTTTAGATTTGAAAAAAACTTTAGTTAATGTAATTACAAAATCCGGCTCCACTGCTGAAACTATGTCGCAGTTTATGATTGTTAAAGACCGGTTAGAAAAAGAACTTGGCGATACATATCGTTATAATTTTGTTGCTACTACCGATAAGAAAACCGGTGTATTAAGACAGATTGCTGAACAAGAAGGATACAAAACTTTTGTTGTTCCTGATGATGTCGGCGGAAGATTTTCTGTTTTCTCTGCTGTGGGTCTATTGCCTCTTGCATTAGTCGGAATTGATATTGATGCTATTGTAAATGGTGTTAAAGATATGGATTTGGCTCTGAAAAATACTGACATCAGAGAAAATATCGCTGCACAAAATGCTTTAATTCATTACTTAATGGATACTAAGAAAGGTAAAAATCTGTCAGTTATGATGCCTTATTCAAGCAGATTAAAGTACGTGTCTGACTGGTATGTCCAGCTTTGGGCTGAATCTTTGGGTAAAAATAAAGATAAAAACGGTGCTGATGTGAATATCGGTCCAACTCCAATTAAGGCGCTCGGGGCAACTGATCAGCATTCTCAAATTCAACTATATAATGAAGGACCTAATAATAAAGTTATTAACTTTATAAGAGTTGAAGAATTTGATACAACTCTGGAAATCCCAAGAATTTTTGAATACACAGGCATCGGTTATCTTGGCGGAAAAACAATTAACCAGCTTATAAATGCAGAAGCAGATTCCACAAGAGTTGCTCTTTCTGATTATTGCAGACCTACGGTAACTATTACTCTTCCTAAGGTTGACGGATATAATGTAGGACAGCTTTTGTATATGCTTGAAGTCCAGACTGCTATTGCCGGAGAATTATATAATATAAATACCTTTAATCAACCCGGAGTTGAGCAGGCTAAAAATTACACCTATGCACTAATGGGAAGAGCAGGTTATGAAGAGTCTGCGCAGGTGCTTCAGGAAAAAATGACTGCTGTATAATATAATATAGACACTGTTATGCTTAATTTAAAAAGAATATTCTCAATTGTATTAGTCTTATCGCTTGTTCAGGCATGCGGTGTAATAGGTTACGCCGGGGAAAATTATACTTTGAAGGCTGGAGTTTCTTTGGTTGAGAAAGTTCCTTCTGCATTTATGGGAACCTGGCGCGTTTCTGCAAAGTTAAAGAATACAGACAGCCCACAAAATTTTAAACAGACAAGTGTTGATATTTGGAACTTATCTAAAAAAGGAAGCGTCATAAATTTAAGCAATCCATTTACAGGTGCGAGTGCTTCAATCAATGTTAGCTATGTTGACGGGAGTTCTATAAAATTTACCAAAGTGGGGAATTATGACAATCAAAAGCTTACTGATACAGTTGAGATAAGTTTGAAGGGTGATACCTTTTCAGGTATAAACACTCTTACCCTTGTCACATATTCTGATATTGATAATTCTGTTATTAAAACAAAGCAGGCTGTATATCAGCTTCGGGGAGAAAAAATTTCAGGTTCAAGTATAGTAGGAAAATGAGGATTATAAAATATGCTGCAAAGTTATGATTTTGACACAGTTATTTTAGGCGGAGGTCCGGCAGGACTGTCTGCTGGTATTTATGCAAGCAGAGGAGCTGTTTCAACAGCGTTAATAGATGTCAGTATGATGGGCGGTCAGCCTTCAAATTATTTGGAATTGGAAAACTATCCCGGTTTTCCTGTTGTAGGCGGTTACGACTTAATGGAAAAATTTGAGGAGCATGCCGATAAATTCGGAGTACAAAAGTTTCCTATGCAGGAAATTGAAAAGATTGATTTACTGGCTGAGCCTAAAATTATAACAACTAAGGAAGCTGAATTTAGAGCAAAAACAGTTATTATTGCAACAGGTGCGCAGCCAATGAAGCTAGGAGTTCCGGGAGAAAAAGAATTTGTCGGTCGCGGTGTAAGCTATTGTGCTGTTTGCGACGGTGCTTTTTATAAAGATAAAGTAGTTGCAGTTGTCGGCGGAGGTAATGCTGCTGTTGAAGAAGCAATGTACTTAACAAAATTCGCAAGCAAAGTTTATATTATACATAGACGTGATGCCTTGAGGGCAGATAAGATTGTCCAGGAGCGAGCGTTTAAAAACGATAAAATAGAGTTTGTCTGGGATAGTATTGTGAAAGAAATTAAAGGTGAAAACCTCGTAAGCGCAGCAGTTCTGGAAAATGTAAAGACCGGCAGCCAGAGTGAGTTATCTTTGGATGGTGTATTCCCGTATATAGGCATGGTACCTAATGTGGAATATATTTCAGGTCAGATTGAACAAGATGCACGCGGTTTCATTGTTACAGATGAAACAATGAAAACTTCAGTTAATGGTGTTTATGCAGTAGGCGATGTAAGAACAACTCCTCTGCGGCAGGTTATCACAGCTGCTTCAGACGGTGCGGTCGGTGCAGTTTATGCTGTTAAGTATCTGGAAACACTTGCAGAGGCAGAAGTTTCGCAAAAAGTTTAAAAAAGAGCCGAAAGGCTCTTTTTTATATAAATTTCAATGATTTAACATCTGAAAAATCTTTAATCTCTTTTAGCATACTTTTATAATAAATTCTTTTGTTTATATAATAATTTTTTAATTTACCAAATGTTATAAAAGAGAGCAATTTATTCCAACAATATTTCCTTCTAAGAGTTTTTTTATTGTGTAATAGAGTTATTACACGCTTACAATATGCTTTCTCTTTTTGAATCTTAAACCATAGCAGATTAAGCATATCATTTTCAGCATTTGCAGCTTTATTTTTAGGGCTTTCAATTGCATTCTTAAGCCAGAGCAAGGATTCTTTCCTTTTTGTTTCCAGAATTAGGTTAACTTTGTTATAGTCAATATCTAATAGTTGATTATCAAGCTTTTTTATATCATTAATGTTGTTTATAAGTCTGCTTTGCAAATGAAGCATCTCAGCAAGAGATGTAAATCTGTCTTGCCCTCTTCTCAGATTTCTTATTGCTATATATGGTTTGTTGTAGATTATGGAAAGAATGTTACCATGAAAGGAATCCGTAACAACAAATTCTGAATGTTTAATTATATTGATGAAATCTTCTACTGATTTAAATTCATTTTCATTTCCGGTACTTATCCCTTTAATATTTAATTTTTTTTCGATATGTTCTAATATAGATCGATTATTTTTATTGTTATCTAATATGTAATAGGCAAAGTATTTTTCATCTGGAACCTGAAAATTTGAATGTTTAGCTAATTTTTCAGTTAGTTCTCTTCCACCTAAAAGTACAGGGTCTAGGGTTTGTGTTGCATCTGTTTTAAAATATTTTTTGCAAATTTCTTTTCCGAAATTTTCTCTTACAGATATAAAGTCAAATCTGCTTAGAAAGTAGGTCATCATATTAGCGTATTCATAATCTTTTGGAATATTTCGCTCTCCAAAACTCGCGGCATAACCGATTTTTTTCTTATCATCATTTATGTATGATAAGACGTATAGACCATTATTTTTATTATCTGATAATTGTTCAAAACAGCAATCTGCACAATGCCTCCAGACTTGGTCTGAACCGCTTATAAATATATCAGCTTCATCATTTAAATTAATAAGATCCCTGTAGTTGTAATATTCTCTTGTTAATTCTAGATATTTTTTTACAAAGTCTTTGTAAGAGTTGTTTGTATTCTTTTTTCTAAGTTCAGGAGTAATATAATTAATATGCTTTGTGCTGTAACCAAGAGTTTTAAGTATTTCCTGCATTGCAAAACCAACCAGTAATGCGCCGTAATTATTGCCATTTGCAAAATTTATAATAGCAATATCATAACTGTTTTTAGAATATTTTTTTATAAGTTCATGAAATGAGGATTTGTCAAAGTTGTTGAAAAAATCTTCGCGATTTGGAGATTTTTCTGTAGGATTACTAAGTGCGCCATCTCGTAAGTTAGGGCTATTTAGAAACTCTTTCTTTGAAGATTTATGTAACAAAATACACTTATCTTTAATTGTATCCAGAAGAGTTTCCCCTTTTGGGTTGTTAACTAATACCTGGGATGTCCCTTTACCATCATTATATTTGCTGCTAACACCCCAGAAATCTCCTATAGTTAAATCTCCAGGTCGGTTAGTTGTAGTATATTTACATTTATAGCAGCATTCACGCATATACATACCTTCTATAAAACCGTTAAAGTAATCATTGTTCTGATGTAAGTATCCATCTGTTGTCAATATGGTTGTTATGCAATTCCAACCGTATAATTTGTTTCTGAAGTTTACGTCAACTATATTCTGTTTCCTAAAACATTCTTCCAGAAATTTATCAAATACCTTTTGTGAAGGAACTCCATGACAAATTAAATCTATAGTAATAAGGTTTTCATAGTCTTTTTGTAGAAATAATTTTAAACCTTCAACCTGGCAAGGACATCCACAGAAAAGAACTTTTTCTCCGTTATCAAGTAAACTTTTGATTGGTTTCATAATATTATGTGTGTCACTTTGAACATATTTAGATCTGCATAGTTTATCCAAATCTTTAATATTATTGATTATAATGTGTTCAACTTCCCATTTATTATTGAATGCCGCTCCGCAAACATAACCTCCGGCGGAAAGTATTTGCATCGCTAATAAAGTGAATATACCCCCGGAAGAGCTTCTTGACCGTATATCATCTGAAGCCATAACAGCATAGCAATCACTGACGGTCTGCTCTTTGAAATTGTTAGTTATACTGCAGACTTGTCGACATAGGTTGCAGTTAGTACATATTTCTGAATTAATTTCAGGGTATACAAATCCTTCTCTATTTGCAACTAATTCAATTGCTCCATTCGGACATACCGAGTAACAGGCTGCGCAGCCAGTACATTTTGATGCGTCAGCATTTGAAAGCTTTGTTTTGAACATATTGTCATCCTTCATCTCAAATCAACTATTCTTTTTGTGATTAACATTATAAAATTTTATTTATATATCATATTATTTGAAGTGTACTACATAGTATTAAATTTTTCAACTATATATCATGAACAAATGACAGATAAGGATAGGCTTAAAAAGTTTGGGAAACTACTAAAAGTTGAGCGTATAAAAAATGATTTGACGCAAGAACAGCTTGCAGAATTACTGAATGTATCGCCTAGAACTATAAGTCTTATTGAAAACGGTCTACAGCATCCTAAATATTTATTGGTTATAGATTTAGTGAAGGTTTTAAATATTGATATTAAAAGCTTGCTAGTTTAATTTAATAAAAAAAAAGTTGCCAAAAGATGGCAACATTAAATAAACACGAGGATATTAAGAGAGAGAGTATAAAGTCTATTTTATATTTCGGCTCATATTTAATGAGAGATTGAGTATTTCGTTTGTTTATCTATCCAATTAAAAGTGTTTTTGAAATTTCCCTTACATTTATATAAAGTATTTTCATGGTTAAAAATTTACTTCTTGCTATTCTTTGTTACAATTTCTTAACAAAAATCCCCCGTTATACGCCAAATATACGATTTCTAAATAATTCTTGTCATATCGAAAATATAATGCTATAATAAAAAATGTAGGTGAGAGAATATTAGATAGGATAGTTATGGATTTTGATATTGAAGATTTTTTAAGAAAAGCAGTTTCTATTGCAGCATCTGATGTTCACTTGGCTGTTGGTGAACACCCGACTGTGCGTAAAGATGGCAAGATTTTAAAAATCAACATGCCGATTTTGACAGATGATGATATTGATCATGCGTATGAAGTTCTCTTGCCGAGAAGTGCAAAAGACAATTTGGAAAATGTTTATGATTTGGATTTTGCTTACGAAATACCAGGCTTTTCCCGTTTCAGGGTTAACTTAAGCCGCCAGTTAGGTAAAAATAAGCTCGTTATCAGGCTTATTCCTTACTATGTAAGAAAAATTCCTGAATTGAACCTCCCTGCTTCTATTGAGCAGTTTGCAAAATTAAACCATGGGCTTGTACTCGTTACAGGTCCTACCGGTAGCGGTAAATCTACTACTATTGCTTCTATTATTGATTATATTAACTCTAATTATCCAAAACATATTATTACTATTGAGGATCCTATTGAGTTTATTTTTAATAACAAGAAAAGTATTGTTTCGCAACGTCAAATTCTGGTTGATACAGCTTCGTTCCCGGATGGTGTTAAGTATGCTTTAAGACAAGACCCGGATGTTATCTTTATCGGTGAAATCCGCGACAGAGAAACTATTTCTTCTGCTCTTAAGGCGGCTGAAACTGGTCACCTTGTTTTCGCTACTATTCACACTAATGACGCTGTTCAGACTGTTGACAGAATTGTAAACATGTATGAGCCTTCTGATAGAGATTTTGTAAGGCATCAGCTTGCTCAAATTCTCCGCGGTACAGTTTCTCAAAGACTTCTTCCGTTAAAAGATGGTTCTGGTCGCCGTCCTGCTTGTGAAGTTCTGGTTGTAACCTCTACTGTTAAAGATTTTATTGATAAAGATGAACTCGAAAAAATTTATGATTTGGTTAAGACCGGCTCTTTCAACAGTATGATTACAATGAATATGTCTTTGTATAACTTATGTGTTAACGATTATATTACCGAAGAAGTTGCATTAAGCTTCTCTGATGACAAAAATGAACTTGCTCAGATGCTTAAAGGTGTATTCCATGGTACTGCCGGCGGTGCTGCGAGAGATTAGTTAAATGGATAGTTTCGTTACTGATGCTATTAATCTCAAATCTTATAACCTGAGTGAAGCTGATAAAATCATGGTGATGTACTCACGTGATAAGGGGCTTATTCGCGGTGTTGCTAAAGGCGTTAAAAAGCCTAAAAGCAAACTCGGTGCCAGAATGGATTTGCTTGTTGCAAATAAACTCATGCTCCACAAGGGTAAAAATCTTGATACTATATCTCAGGCTGAAGCTTTAAATACTTTTAATGCTACAAGACGTAATATGGATAAAATTTTTTATTCTATGTATATTTCAGAAGTGGTAAATAATTTTGGTGTAGAAGATGACCCTTGTTCGGCTGTAATTTTTGATTTGCTTTATGAAGCTTTGAGTACGGTTTCTGAAGCTGACAGTAAAGTCCGGATTTTGAATGCGGTTTTGAAATTCCAGCTAAAAATGATGCGTGTTTCGGGGTTTTCTCTGGAACTGGACAAATGCCTTTGCTGCGGTAAATCTATTGATGAAGAAAGCATGTATTTTTCCGGTCGTCTTGGCGGAGTCGTTTGCAAAGAATGCAACTCTCATTACGGGTTGACTGATATAATGCACTATAAGCTGCGAAATTTTATGTCTGCACTTGCAAATACTGAATTTGATGAGGTTTCAGAATACGAGGAAAAGGCTACAGAAAAAATTTGTCTTGTTTGTTTTGAACTTTTAAAAGCTTATATTGATTCTCATTCAGTCAGGAAATTTAATTCCACTGCTATTTTACAGGAAGTTGTTTAATTGCAGCATTTACTTTGGTAAATTTTTAAAATAATCCTTGTCAGTTAATGCCCTATAAGTACATGCCATTCCATTGTACACACTATCTGATGTTATTGAGCAATACTGGCTAAATCCATAGTCATTGTTTTGTGTAGTTCCTGGAGCTCCCATAGGCAAAAGCTTTCCGTTTTCCAAAACCTCAAAAGAAAACACATCATGCCCCCATCGATTAGGTTTTTTGTTATGACCGTTAACATCCACACTAATTGATATATAATCATCTGCATTTTCAACTAAAATAAGCATACCCCCGTTAATAAAAGCCTGACCATCATCAAAACGGGACATATAACAGTCCTTATTATTATAAGTTTTGTAAGTTTTAGAAATATAAGACCAAACCCCATCTTCCACTGTTGCATTTTCGCATACGGAATTTTTGCACATATCATTAACACTAATAAAGTATTTTCTAAATACGGGCATAAACGTAGCGGCGGGATAATTTGTGCCGTTAACAACCTGACCTTCGTCATAGTTCATTTTATTTATAGCGGCCTGAAGGACAGAATATGCTTTTAATAGTTGGCTTTGTAGTTCTTTCCCCCGAGTATTGTTAATTATTGTTGGTAATGTTAATGCTGCAACAATCCCGATAATTCCAAGAGTTATCAATACTTCAGCAAGTGTAAAAGCCGTTTTCTGAATCATTAATTGCTCCTTAGTTCACAATATTAATACTAATTTTGTTAATTATTATATTTTATTTTGGTACTAATGTCAAGGTATTAAGATAAAGGTATTAAGATAATGAACATAAATGAAAAAATTTCTGCAAGAATAAAAGAACTCAGAGCTCAGCGAAACCTAACAGCTGAAAAATTAGCCTGGTACTCAGAACTGTCTAAAAGCTGCGTAACTTACGCCGAAAAAGCACAGAGAGATATAAGAATATCCACAATAGAAGCTATCTGCAAAGGTTTAAATATAACTATTGCTGAATTCTTTTCAACATTTAATTAATACTTAAAAAGTTACAGTTCCCAGCCTTTAGCTTGGGATAAACTTGCTGTTGGCTTTTATTCTTTAAAGATTTATCAAACAATACTGAAATTATATTCAGGGTGCTCAAGAAGAGTTTTTTCAATTTCGTCAAAGGTTTTTAAACCCTGAGTTGCTCCAAATTCAGAAACAACACCTGCTGAATTTATTGAAGCATACATCAAAGATTTTCCTATGTTTTTATCAGTTCTTCCAAGTGCTGCACAGAATGTTGATGCAAAAGCATCGCCGGCGCCGAGTGTTGACACAACCGGACCATCAAAAACCGGACAATAATAATATTTTTCTCCGTCATATGCGTAGGCACCTTTTCCGCCGTCTGTTATAACGATAATCTGATAATCACGAATTTTCAATTTTTTAAACATTTCTTTTACATCCGGATGTATAAGTTCATCTGAAAATTTTTCTTCTCTTGTGTCTGGTCTTACCTGAATCTGTGTGGCCAAAGAGGCTTCTTCTTTATTCATTACAACTATATTTGCATTTGCTAGAATTTTTTTCAAATAGTTGAAGCCTCTTTTAATGCTGGAAGAGCCGGCATTGAAGCATACATAAACATTATTCTCATGTGCAAATGTTGCAATATCATCAAGAACCTTTGTGCTGTCGCCATTCATTGGTGCTATATAAAGAAGTTTTGAATTTTTAATTGCATCAAAATTTATGTCTGATTTTTTAATAAGAGCATTGGCGCCGCGATGTGCCAGAACGGTTCTGTCGCCCTGAAAACTTACAAGAATAATAGAAAAACCTGTACTTATTTTGGGGTCCTGAATAATATTTGATAAGTCAATATCCTTGTCCTTAAAAGCCTCAAGAACACCGTCAGAATAAATGTCATCACCAATTTTAAAAATAGCGCTTGTTTTTAAGCCGAGATTTGCAAAGTTCATAGCTGTATTAACTCCGCCGCCGCCTACTTTTGAAGCAAAGTCGGTAATCTCAACTTTAGCACCGTAAGGATAGCTCATAAACTCGGATTTTTTATTTTTTGTATAAACCGAAACAATATTTGCATCATCACTTTCTACAAATACATCCATTGTAGCACTACCAATAGTTATAACATCGCACATAGCTTTCTTCTCCCATTTTATATATCTTATGTGTTTATATTAGCATAAATAATTTTTATTGTTAATTTATATTAAATATAAGCAAAATTTGTTATTCAGCAGGTTAGAATATATAGGTAAATATACGTTGAAAAAGGATTAGAGCATGAAAATAGAAAAGATTAGTCTTACCCCGAGAA
>UMHV01021644.1_pt1 | contig 10896 bp, 7 predicted proteins | sample 1965621 | NCBI WGS metagenome assembly UMHV01 (sample SAMEA4836108, study PRJEB28245) | human gut metagenome | biome: gut microbiome; material: fecal sample | place: Denmark | collected 2008 | reverse complement strand
AAAACCCCCGGAAGAAAGGAACTTTTATGTTAACAAAAGAACAGTTCGACGCAAGGCTTTCCAAGCTCGTCAGAGAGCAGGAGGAACTGCTTGCGCGCCCCAATCCGGCTTCTGATTTCTATAACGGGATCTACACCCGCTACCAGAACCCGGTGCTGACTGCGGCTCACGCTCCCATCATCTGGCGCTACGACCTATCCTACAACGATAACCCCAACCTCATGGAGCGCCTTGGCGTCAACGCCGTGATGAATTCCGGCGCGGTTTACCTCAACGGAAAGTACTGCCTGGTGGCACGCGTGGAGGGCGCTGACCGCAAGTCCTTCTTCGCCGTTGCAGAGAGCGACAAGCCTACCGAGGGCTTCCGCTTCCGCGACTATCCCGTTATCCTCCCCGACACCTGCCCCGAGGAGACCAACGTATACGACATGCGCCTCACCCAGCACGAGGACGGCTGGATATACGGCGTGTTCTGCTCCGAGAGCAAGGACAAGGAGAACCCCGACCTCTCCGCGGCTACCGCTCAGGCGGGTATCGTCCGCACCAGGGATCTCGTTACATGGGAGAGACTTCCTAACCTCATCTCCAAGTCTCCGCAGCAGAGAAACGTAGTGCTTCACCCCGAGTTCGTAAACGGCATGTACGCGTTCTACACCCGCCCGCAGGACGACTTCATCTCCACCGGCTCCGGCGGAGGAGTATGCTTCGCGCTATGCAAGGACATCACAAATCCGGTTCTCTGCACCGACGAGGTGGTCATCTCTCCGAGAGTTTACCACACTATCACCGAGGTCAAGAACGGCGCCGGCGCTGTTCCGATAAAGACCCCCAAAGGCTGGATACACATTGCCCACGGCGTAAGGAATACTGCGGCTGGCCTGCGCTACGTCATCTACGTATTCGCTACCGACCTCAACGATCCTTCCAAACTCATCGCAAGCCCCTCCGGACTGTTCATCGCGCCCCACGGCATCGAGCGCGTCGGCGACGTTTCCAACGTTGCGTTCACTAACGGAGCCATCGTCCGCGAGGACGGCAGCGTTTATATCTACTACGCTTCCTCCGATACAAGACTGCACGTTGCTTCCACGACCATTGAGCAGCTCATGGACTACACATTCAACACACCGTCCGACCCGCTCCGCTCTGCTGACTGCGTAAAGCAGCGCTGCGAGCTTATCTCCAAGAATCTCTCCGGAGAGCGCAAGGTATGACGGAATACTTCGACCTATACACCGCAGATCGTCGGAAGCTCGGCAGGAAGATCCAGCGCGGGGCGCCGATACCTCACGGTGAGTACCACATCGTGGTGCAGATAATGTCTGTGAACAGCCTGGGTGAGATACTTCTCACCCAGCGTGTTCCGCAGAAAACCAGCGGCGGCAGGTGGGAGTGCAGCGGAGGCTGCGCTGTAAGCGGCGAGACCAGCCGCGAAGCAGCCGTAAGGGAGCTTTTCGAGGAGACCGGAATACGTGCGTTCAGCTCCGAGATAGACCTTGAGTGGACAATGACCACCGACAGCATGCTGCGGGATTTCTACATCGTCCATAAGGACGTTCCGCTTGACCGGTTGGTGCTCCAGTCGTCGGAGGTCTGCGCGGCGAAGTGGGTGACCTACGACCGCCTGTGCGATATGGCTGACAACGGTCAGACCACGCGCACCGTGGCAAGGTGGCTTGAGATACGCGGCGACGATATCCGCAGATGTATCGACGAGATACGCCGCAGCGCCAGGGCCGGCGCGCCGAGAATGGCGTGACCGCTCCGCCGGGCGCGTGAACTTTGAGGAGAAATCATGAAAATAATCATAGTCGGCGGCGGCAAGGTGGGATTCTACCTTGCGCAGACCCTGAGTGCGCAGGGTCACGAGGCCGCCATAATCGAGCAGGACAGGGAACTGTGCCGTATGATCGCGAACCAACTCGATATTTCCATTTGCACCGGCGACGGAACTTCCCAGGACGTCCTGCGTGAAGCCGGCGCTGAACGTGCCGATGTGGTCTGCGCCGTGACCGGAAAGGACGAGAGCAACCTCGTCTGCTGCCAGACCGCAAAGAAGGTTTTCGACGTGAAAAAGACCGTCGCAAAGGTGAACAACCCGAACAATGTCGCGGCGCTCCGTACGCTTGGGGTGGACACGGTCGTGTCCTCCACGGATAACATCATCGAGCACCTGGAGCGCGAGGTGGATATCTCAGCGATGAAGGAGCTTATACCCCTCGACGGCGGCGATGCCTCCTTGCAGGAGATAACCCTCCCGGATGACAGCGAGCTTGCCGGAAAGAGCCTGATGGAACTTTCTATGCCGCAGACCTGCAACGTGGTCTGCATCAGCCGCGGCGGTCATACGCTCATACCCCGCGGACAGACAAGGCTCCACGGCGGCGACGTGCTGCTGGTGGTGACTCTCAGGCATGGCGTGCGCGACCTGCGCAAGGCTCTCAGGATAAAGGATTAATTAAGGCGGCACCGCGGGTTTTCGCGGCACTGCCACGACAAGGACATAATGATGGAAGAAAAGAACCTCCGCAGAAGCTCCGAAAATATCAATACCGCAGATACCGCAGCGACGGACGCGTCCGTAAAGCCTGCCAGGTCTGCAAGGTCGTCTGGTTCTGCCAGATCCGCAAAGGCGGATAAGACGGTCAAGACCGCGAAATCAGCAAAGACGGCAAAGGCAGAGAAGGCAGAGAGCGCCCAGACCTCACAGACTGCGAAGAAACCGGCTCCCCGCCGCACAAAGAAGCAGCAGGGGGACGTGATATTCGCACTTGATATCGGAACCCGCACCGTTGTCGGAGTGCTTGCGGAAAAGACCGCAGACTCCTACAGGCTGATAGACATGCAGACGCAGGCTCACGAGAGCCGCTCCATGACCGACGGTCAGATCGAGGACATCGACGCGGTCGCTGCGGTGGTGAGATCCGTCAGGACTGCGCTGGAGCGGAGACAGTCCATAAAGCTTCAGCGGGTATGCATTGCCGCCGCCGGACGCGCGCTGAAAACCCTCCGGCACAGGAGCAGCTGCGATGTTTCCGGGCTGAAGTCGATAACCGCCGAGGATATCCGCGCCGCCGAGCTTGAGGCTGTCCGCTCCGCTGAGGAGGAATTCACCGGCAGCGGAGGAAATTCGTTCTACTGCGTGGGTCACAGCGTGATCTCACTGGAGCTGGACGGCTACAAAGTTTCAAAGCCGGAGGGACACAGGGGCAGCGAGCTTGTTACGGAGGTCATTGCGGCGTTCCTTCCCGCGTATGTGGTGGAGAGCCTCTGCGCCGCCGTCGACGAGGCGGGTCTTGAGACCGCCGGGCTTACCCTGGAGCCTATCGCGGCGATAAACGCGGTGGTTCCGAAGGAACTCAGGCTCATCAACATTGCGATGTGCGATATCGGCGCGGGAACTTCCGACGTTGCCGCTTCAAGGGACGGCAGCATAGTCGCCTACGGAATGGCTACGATAGCCGGCGACGAAATGACCGAATCGCTGATGAAGCAGCTTCTCGTTGAGTTCAACGAAGCGGAGCGCATCAAGACCTGCACCGACCCGCAGACCGAGTACACGGATATTCTTTTCAACCACCGCACTATAACCCGGGAGGAAGTCGCACGGCTGCTGCTTCCGGCGGAAAAGGAGCTTGCGGATACCGTCTGCTCCGAGATACTCCGGGCGAACGGAACGGCTCCGCAGGCGGTGTTCCTGGTCGGCGGCGGAAGCCTGCTGCCGGGTCTGCCGGAGCTTGTCGCGGACGGTCTGGGTCTTGACCGCAGCAGGGTAGCCGTAGGCTCCCGGGAGATGATACGCGGCGTGACCGCGCCGAAAACGCTGCACATCGGCACGGAGCATGCAACTCCCGTCGGCATTGCAATGACCGCTTCCGAGGGCGTGAAGTACGACTTCACCACCATCACGCTGAACGGCAGGAAGATACGCGCCCTGGATACCCGCAGGCTCACCGTGTTCGAGCTTTGCAATATCGGCGGCATAAAGCCGGAGCAGCTCATGGCGAGGTCGGGGAAGGCGCTCAGCTTTACCCTGAACGGCGAGCGCGTCACGCTGCGCGGCACGGCGAGCGTTCCGGCGGAGATATCCCTCAACGGCAGGGAATGCTCCCTTAATGCGCCGGTGCGCAAGGGCGACGAGGTGAACGTAGTTCCCGCAAAGCCCGGCGAGGACGCCGCAGCGCTCCTTTCCGACTACTTTGAGCTTTCCGGGCTGTTCACCGCGGAGGTCTCGCTGGACGGAAGGCGCGTCCAGGCGGGTGAGTACCTGCTGGTGAACGATATTCCGACTATCTCGGACGCGGATATCGAAAACGGCGCTGTTATCACGCTGCAGAAGCGCGGAACGCTCCGCAGCCTGCTTTCCGCAGAGGGAATACCGGAGGAAAAGCATGATGCGGCGCGGCTAAACGGCGCGGAGGTCTCCCCGGAGACGAGGCTCTCCAACGACGATGTGATAACCTTCGTTCAGCCGCAGCCTGCGGAAACTGTCGAAGAACAGGCTCCGGAAGTTTTCGGGGTCCAGGAAACCGCGCAGAACGTGGAAGAAGCTCCGGCGGAAAACACTGAAATTTCAGAAAACGCTGAAAAAACGGAAACTGCGCCGGGATCACAGCCGGAGCAGTCCGGAGAATCGGGTATCCCGATAGTGTTCAACGGGGAGCGCGTATTGTTCCCGACTCAGCCGGGCGTAAAGCCTATTTTCCTTGATATCCTCGCGGCGTTCGCGGACGACCCGACGGCGCTGCTCTCAAGGTGCGAAACAGTCACGATAAACGGCAGGACGGCGCGTATCAGCGAACCGATCTCCCCTAACGACGAAATAATCATCAGGTGATAGAATGAAGTACAAGAGGATAGCGGCTCTTGCCGCTGCCGCAGCGCTGCTTACCGGCTGCGCGGAGATACCCGACAGAAATATGTCAGCGCAGACCTCCGCGGGAACCGCCGAGGCTTCCGGCACCGCCGACACAGCCGAGGTTTTCGACGAGATACCCGCGAAGCAGTACCCCTTAGAGAACAGCGATTTCGCAGTGAAGCTCAACGCCGAGGGCGGGACATTCACGGGCAATGTCCGCACCGACGGCGACCATGACGGCAAAGGTTACATAGTCCTCGACGAGGGAATGAAGCTCCAGCACATCGTCTCCGTAGACGCATCCCAGCACTACCGGATATCCATTGCGGCGCATTCCTACAGCGGCGCGGTGGTACGGCTCAAGACGGTCAACGAGACGGTGGGCGCGTATTATATTCCGGCTTCCGAATCGCCGGAGTTCACCATGTTCGCGGTGGACAGCGTGTACCTCTCGGCGGGTCCGGATATCCTCACTTTCGAGGTGATACAGGGAAGCGCCGCGCTGGATTATATCCTTGTGGAAAGCTCCTCCGTGCCGGAGGAGTCATGCTATTACGTGTCTGGCTCCTGCGTTGGAAGCTCGACCTCCGTTGTGACGCTCGGGCTGAAGAAGTTCCTTGCCGATAACTACGGAAAGCGGGTTATTGCGGGGCAGACGGTAACTCCCGGCTCCAACGCCGAGATAGACGCGATCGCCCGCGAAACCGGAAGAACTCCCGCAATGCGCACCGGCGACCTGATGTTCTGCACCCCGTCGAAGTATGAAGGCACGAAGGAGTACGCCGATAACGAGGTCGCCGCCGCACTGGAGTGGGGCAGAAACGGCGGGATAGTTTCCTTCGGGTGGCACTGGTATGCGCCGGAGGGGAAGTCGGATTACTACGCTGATACGAGCACGTTCGTACTCGGCGACGCGGTGACTGACCGCGACATTTCGATGGCGGACGACGAGGAGCTGAAAACTCTCCAGGAAAGCGGGCTTATCTCCGAACAGACGGTGCTTCTGCTGAAGGATATCGACGCGGCTGCGGAGGTTCTCGACAAATTCCGCAGCGAGAATATCCCGGTAATATTTCAGCCGATACCCGACGGCGACAGCAGCATGTACTGGTGGGGCGGCAGCGCGGAAAACTACAAGTGGCTGTGGAAGCTGATGTTCCAGCGCATGGACAAGTACCACGGGCTGAACAACCTTATATGGGTGTGGAACGGCAGCAGCGAGGATTATTTCCCGGGCGAGGATTACTGCGACGTTATCGGGCAGAGCTTCTATGAGAACAGCCCGTCGCCGTTTGCGGGGAGGTTCTCGGCGCTTGCGGGCATGACGGACGTTCCGAAGCTGCTTGCGGTGACGAACTGCGACAGGCTCCCATCGCCGGACTACATGCGCCGCGACAGCGCAATGTGGTCCTGGTTCTCGGCGGGCAGCGGAAACTGCATGATAACCAACAATGGGGAGCTTTCCGAAAAATACACGAGCTGGCAGAACCTCCACGATATCTATAACAGCGAGCTGTGCGTGACCCTCGACGAACTTCCGGACTTCGAAGAATACGCATTTCAGGAGGAATAAGTAAATTCGGAATTCGGAATGCGGAATTCGGAATTATGGTGCGCGCTTCGCGCGTTATTTCAATTTGCAGAAAGGCGAACAGCGGTAAAAAAGCGCAGGTACATGTCGGCTTCAATCAATTGAAATGTATCGCGAAGCGATACATTAATTCCGAATTCCTAATTCAGAATTCCTAATTAAAAAAATCCGGGTCGGTTCTTTAAAAGAGCCGACCCTTTATATTATAGTGCCCGAACTATCAGGAGATCGTGATGCCGGAGATGTAGAACGCGAACGGCTTGCCCTCCGTGCCAGCCTTCGGAACTATCTTCAGCGTGTGCTTGCCGGTATCCATGAAGCTCTTGACCTGAGCGAACTGGACGTAGTTGCCCCAGCCGCCGGTGAAGTCAGCGTCGATGGTTGCCACAAGCTCGTCGTCTACGTATATGTCAGCCTTGCCCGCGTTGCTGGTGAGCTTCGCGTAAAGCAGACCGATATTCTGCGCCTCGACTTCGATAACGAACGCGTCGTCGTCAGTTATCTCAGCGTCGGCGGGAAGCTTTGCGATCCAGGGGTTCTTGAAGCCGCCGAAATCCATCGCCTTCATCTCGAATGCGCCGGTGGAAACAGGCTGAGCCTCGTCTGTGGTGAGAAGCACGGCATTTTCGTACTTCGCGCCATCGTCGCCTGCGGGTGCAAGCTCAGGATCTGCGTCGTCGATGCTGTCGAGGTTGTCGGTAACGTACTGGAGGTAGGTAGTCAGCATTGCGCTGAGTATAGCGTGTCCGGACATGTTCGGGTGGATATTGTCGCCGGAGATGTCAGACCACTGAACGTCGTTTGTGTTCAGGAAGTTCAGCATTGCGTCGTGGTAGGATACGAACGGCACGGAGTACTTTTCGGTAACTTCGCCGTGGCATTCCTGCACGCTGGTGCCGTTGTCCTGGGTCATCGCTATGCAGATGATACCAGGGTTGCTGGAGTGCTTCCAGATCTTGCGGATAAGTCCCTCGTAGGTCAGCTTGTTGATCGCGTTGTTCTGGGATTCGTCGTTTACAGAGAAGTCGATGAATACCAGGTCGGGGTCGTGGCTCAGCACCTGGGCGTCGCAGCGGTGCACGCCTATGTAGGAGCCGGTCGCGCCGATTCCCGCGTTGACGTAGTTCACCTTTGCGTCGGGGTACTGGTTTTCGATCCACTTGGTGGTGAGAGCCGCGTAGCAGTTCTCGTTGTCGGCGCCGGTTCCCTGGGTTATCGAACCGCCGAGGTACGCTATGGTGACTTCCTCGCCTGCCTGGAGCTTCTTTATTACCTTCGCTATGCGCGCGGGATTGCCCTGGGTGTACATCAGCAGCGGGAGCATGTCCTCAGCCGCCTTGTCTGCGGTCTGCTGGTCAAGTCCGAGTTTGTCCTGGATCGCCGCGGACAGCAGGTCGGGCTTCATTGCAATGGGAAGCGCGGAAGAGTCGGAAGCGTCAGAAGCGTTGGAATCTGCGGCGTCTGCGGTAGAAACCGTGCTGTCGGTGTTATCTGCGTTATCTGCGCTGTTTGTGTTATCAGCGGAGCTGTCAGCCGCAGAAGTCTGCTGGCTGTCGGAATCAGCGGAGTTTGCGGAGCTGTTTCCTCCGGAGCACCCAGCCATGCTGAGCACCATTGCTCCTGCCATGATTATTGCGAGGAACTTTTTCATAATAGATTCTCCTTAAATTAAGTAATACGCTTATAAATTAAGTAACATTTAGCTTACTATTAGTATTATACACCTAAAAAATTTAGTTGTCAATAGGTCAGGTCGTAGAAATTACACAAATGATATACAATTTGTAATAGCTGCGACGAAACGCGGCGAGTTCCGTTTATATGAGTGAAGATCTTCACAGAAAAGGAGGTGCCTGTGTGAACGACGAGGAAATAATAAAGCTGTTCGAGGCGCGGGATGAAAAGGGGATATCCGCCGCCGGGGAGCGCTACGGAAAGCTCCTGCGCAGCGTTGCGAGGGGGATACTCCGCAGCGAGCAGGACGCTGAGGAATGCGAAAGCGAAGCGCTGCTGCGCGCCTGGAACTCGATACCTCCCGCCAGACCGGAGCGCCTATGCGCCTATCTTTGCAGGATAGCAAGGCGGCTGGCTCTGGACAGGTACGACTACAACAACGCGGACAAGCGCCGTGCGGAAACGCTCCCGATAGAGGAGCTTGCGGAGTATATAGGCGGCTCCGGGGACGCGGCGGACAGGCTCTCCGAGCGTGAGCTTACCGGTCTGCTGAACGGATTCCTCCGCGGGCAGGATAAGACCACGAGGGTGATTTTCATGCGGCGGTTCTGGTTCGGAGATACCACCGCCGGTATAGCTGAGCGGCTTCACGTCAGCGAAAGCATGGTGAAGTCGCGAATTTCCCGCACTCTGAAGAAGCTGCGGGAGTACCTCAGGAAGGAGGGCTACGATCTATGAAAGACATAAAAAAGCTTAACAGCGCTCTAAACGACATCGACGAGCGACTTATAGAAGAAGCCGCTCAGGGGGGCAGGGCGCGTTCCGTGCCGGGCTGGGTAAAGTACGGCGCGGTGATCGCGGGCGGCGCGGCGGCTGTTATCGCCGTGTGCATATTTACGTCAGGCGGCGGTTCCAGGGGAGTCGACCTTATAGCGCAGAGCGGCTCGCAGACTCAGTACTCTGCGGCTGATTTTACCTCTGCGGAGGAAATGAAGGTCTCCGCTTCCTACGACTGCTGGTCGGCAGGGCTGATGTTCAACACTGACGACAGCACGTTCACGCTGTTTCCGTGCGACGTGTTCGATTCAACGCCCGTCGGGACTTACACGGTAAGCGGAAGATACATTTCGCTGTACTTCACGCAGCTTGACGATGTGAAATACCGCGGCAGACTGAGCGGGGACGGCAAAGAGATAACGATAGTGAATCCGGACGAGCTGCTGTATAGCTGGGTGCTCCTGGCGGACAGCGGCTCGGAAAAGATAATCGCTGAAAACGGCGGCGAGTATCCCGAAATAGTATTCAGATGGAGCAGCGGCGGGGTGATAGCATGCGTAACGTCTGAAGCAACGCGTGAAGAAACTGCGGAATCCGTCATTGACGAATGGTCCCCTGAAGAAGCGAACGAGATGATAAAGGGCATTCTCACCGAGGACGACGAGGAGCAGGCGCTCCTGAGCCAAATTGAACAGGTGCAGGAGAAAACGAAAGCGCTTCAGGATGACTTTGACAGGCTGTCCGGAGCCGCAGGAACGGCAGAGTCCGAATCCCTCTCCGGGGATATTGAGGAGCTTGACAGAGTCATTGGCGAAAAAGTACAGAAAAGCAGAGAACTTGGCGGCATGCTTGACAGATACCGCGCTGACCGTTCAGAACGTATCATGCGTGCATTAGTGAGCGGTAATGACCCGCTGAGCATTGATAACGTAAGGGTAACGGCGTACAGCGGCTATGATGAGTGGACGGGCGGAAATCATTACGGTATCGATCTGACCAGCCCGTATATGACGGAGGAAACGGAGATAACCGCTTTCCTGGACGGCACTGTGATTAAGGCTGCGGACAGCGGTTGGAACTTCGGCTTAGGGAAGTACGTCGTGATAGACCACGGCAGCGGAATAAGTACGGTATACGCCAGCCTGGGCAGCGTGGACGTCAGCGAGGGGCAGGAGGTCAGCGCCGGAGATACGATAGCCAGAGCCGGCATGACGGGCCGCAGCACAGGAATACACCTGCACTTTGAGATTCGCGAAAACGGCGAGCCGAGCAAGCTGATGAACTCCTATGGGAAAGTGAAGCTCTGCTGGGTGGTCGGCGGAGACGGCGGTCTTATCTCTGAGGTGATGGACGGCTACGGCGGATACTACGGTCATAAGGGCATAGACATCACGGCGGAGCGCGGAACTCCGGTACTTGCCGCCGCAGATGGGAAGGTCTATACTGCCGAGTGGACCGTCGGCTACGGAAAATGCGTGATGATAGACCACGACGGGTACGTCACGGTTTACGGTCATCTTGACGATATCTATGTATCCGACGGGGAGAAAGTAAACAGGGGCGACGCTATCGGAACGATAGGAAGCACCGGGTATATTACAGGCACGGCGCTTCATTTCGAGGTGCGCTTCGGGGATACTGACGAATATGTGTGTATCAATCCGCTGAGTATGCTCCCGGAGCATGCGCGGACTTCCTACTGCATTGAGGAATCGTGAACGTCGGAATCTACTGCAGGATAAAAAAGAGCAGAGCTGCAAAAAGCGGCTCTGCTTTTCGTTATTCGCTGATAAAGCTGATGATTTTTTCGGAGGTCTGCCTTACCTGTTCAGCCAGGCTCCGAAGCCGGAATGAACACCAGGTTTCCGTCCGGCTGCTCGACCGTTACCCGGCTGTTCGATACCAGCGCGTCGGCAGCGGAGCTGTCGGAATGGTAGTAGTCGGCGGTGTAGATGAAGAACGCCGCAGCCACAATAGTTATCACGGCAAGAACTGC
>UMHV01067031.1_pt1 | contig 10948 bp, 10 predicted proteins | sample 1965621 | NCBI WGS metagenome assembly UMHV01 (sample SAMEA4836108, study PRJEB28245) | human gut metagenome | biome: gut microbiome; material: fecal sample | place: Denmark | collected 2008 | reverse complement strand
AGCGGTCCCCCTTCCTTTGCAAGGAAGGTTAAATGTTTCCCTTCGGGATAGCACCTACCTAACCTCCATCGTTAGGGAGGAAAACAATTTCCTTGATATGGTCTTTTCACGTTTCACTTCTCACTTTTCACTAAAAGCAGCTGGTTTTACCTCTTTGCCTCTAGACATCCAAAAATCCAATTATATACATTTATTAACATGTAATGGATTTTTGTGCTATCTTTAAATAAAATGTTATAGTGAAAGGATTATTATGGAATTAATTTTAGACATTTTATATATTTACGTTGCCATTTATTCGCTATATTTCTTGGCTTTGGCTATCAGAAACCTTAATGACAAACCATTCAGGATAGAAAAAAGATATTCTCAATATGAGGAAAAAGACAATCTTGCAGTAGTTATTTATGCAAGAAATAACAGAATTACTCTTGACAACCTTGTAAAAGAGTTGAAAATGCAAGATTATCCAATCAATAATTTCAGAGTATTTGTATTATTAGACAACTGTTCTGACGGCTCTGACCAACTGTTCAACGGCGACAATTTCGTAAACATTGTTAATATCAGCGGAGTTGGAACTGTAGGAAAAGACCAAGCAGTTTCTATGCTAATTGAAAGATTGTCAAAAGACCAGACAATTGATTCTTTTGTATTTATTGATGCTGACAGAAGTATTCCATCAAACTTTTTAACTTCTATCAATTCAGGGCTTGTAAATCATAGCGTATTGAGTGGTGAAACTCTTATTATTACAGACAATTTAGGGCCTATAGACAAAGTAAAAGCTGCTTATCAAAAATATCACATGAACTTTATGAGAAAAGCTCGTTCTTTATTCGGATTAGCTGCTAGTGCAGATTCCGGCGTTTTTGTAATCAAAAAAGACATTATAGACCAAATCGGTTCAGTTGATTTCAAAGACGTTAATACAGAGCTAAAATATAGTATGCTTTTGTCAAAAATCAAATGTCCTTGCACATACAACCCAAACATTCAAACTTATGTTGATACCGCAAGTTATGAATTTAGAAAACCTAGATTGTCAGCAAGATTAGACCTATTCAAAAATTGCTTTACGCAAATAACACCAAACAATTTTGGGTTTGCGGAACATACATTTTCGTTATTAAATCCTAATATTTGGATGATTTTATTAGTTTATGCTGCGGTTATGAAACATTCTTACAGATACTATTTCTTCGTTGATTTCAAAATCGTTGCATTGACGTTCTTAATCCTTATTGCAGGTTTCGGAATTAGTTTAATCAACTCAAAATTAAGATTTAGAGAAATCGTTTTATTGTGCCTATATCCACTCTATTCATTAGGTCACATTATCAAAAACCTTCCTCCTGTAAGAACTGTTCGAGCAAAAATCACAAAACGAGAAGAACTACCGGAAGGTACAGAAAAACTTGTAATTGATGCTTTTGTAATGAATACTACAGGCAGAGAACTTCCTTGCAAATTAGAGTTTATATCAGAAGGTGGTTTAGCCAAAATCAAATTTATGTACAAAAATAAAAAATTCTTGACCGGCAAACACTTAAGAATGATTGATGCGTTGCAAGAAATTCGCCAGAAATTATATGATTATGGCTTTGTCTTAAAAATTTGTAGTTGTTGCAAATATTTCACATCAAATATAGATGGCTCAACAAATATGTTGAAAGGTTTTTGTAACAGTGATTACCCAAGCCCTTCAATAACAGGGAAAAAACCAACATTGATTTGGAATTCTTGTACAGATTTTGAACCGGCAAAAGTTACGAACCTTCTTGAAGAAATGGTTGAAGAACAAGAGGCTCAGTCACAACCTCATTAAGCATGTAAAAAGAGCCACAAATAATTTTCATACTGTCCTTAGGCAATTCGTCTAGGGACTTAAATTTATGTGAAGGGAATTCACATGCTTGTTGTAATTCTTCAACTGTGCAAGAATTTGGATTATTAAAATGATAAAAATAAATTTCATCACCTTTTGAAAATAATATTTGCATCATTTTTTGGTAGTCCTTATTGCGCAAACAACCAAAAACAAAACATCGTTTTTTATAAGGATAATAAAAATCTAAACTATCTCTCAATGCCATTGCGCCGTTTGGGTTGTGAGAAGCATCAACAATCAAATCATCTCGACATAATTCAAATCTACACGGGTGCTTAACCTCTTTTAGTGCCTCTTGAATTAATGTTTCAGGAATTTCCGGAAACAAATAACGAACTGCAGCCAGAGCAAGCGACAAATTTTCTTGTTGGCAAGTTCCTTTTAAAGACAAATTTGTTGTATCCTCAAAAGGTGCAACCATTGCAAACAAAGAATTACATTCATCTGCCTTATCTTTAATTTCTTCATAGCCTTCTGAGGTAAAAACAGGACAATTTGGTTTGATAATTCCTGCTTTTTCAAAAGCTATTTTGGATTTAGTATTTCCAAGTCTTTCTGTATGATCCAAATCAATATGCGTAATAATTGCACAAAGATTAGATTTTATAACATTTGTAGCATCAAATCTTCCACCTAAACCTGTTTCTAAAACAACGACCTGAACATTTTTATCCGCAAAATATTTGAACATAACAGCAGTTAAAACTTCAAATTCAGTTAAATGAATATCGTTTTTGTCCGCAATTTCGCAGACTTCAAAAACCAAATCCTTAAAATCATCCCTTGATATATCAACACCATTAATCTTAATTCGTTCTGTATAGTTAAATATATGCGGACTTGAATACAAACCAACTTTAATTCCGGCTTTATCCAAGACTGTTGCGATTATTGCACAAACAGAACCTTTTCCATTCGTTCCAGCAACATGAATACATTTCAAGCTATCTTGCGGATTACCCAACAATTTCAAAATTTCAGAAATTCTGTCTAAACCTAAATTTATATAAAATTTTCCTTGAGATGTCAAAAGATTTACGGCATCATTATAAGTTTTTTTCATTTGCAATCTCTTTCAACTGTTCAACAATTTTTTCTGTACCATCAAATTTTGCAAGAGCCAAAGAGTTTCGTTGAAGTTCTTCTAAACGAGATTTATCGTGCATTAGACTGGCAATTGTTTCATAAAAAGACTTTTCACTTGCATCTTTATCCTCAATATAAAGTCCTGCATTTTTTTCAACAATATATTTTGCATTTTTTCTCTGATGGTCAGCTGCGGCATGCGGGTAAGGAACAAAAATAGGTGCAATACCTGATGCGCAAATTTCTGAAATACTTAAAGAGCCTGAGCGAGAAATAGCAATATCAGAGGCTTTTAGTACAGTTACCATATCTTCAAAATACGGTTTTACGATTATGTTTTTGTCACTTTCGTATTGTGGATAATCTCTTATTAGTTGTTCCAAAACTCTATCATAGTTTTTCTTTCCGGTTTGGAAAATTATCTGCAAATCAAATTCTTTTGAAAAAGATTTTACGACTTCAACTGCGGCATCATTAATTGTTCTAGCACCTTGAGAACCACCCATAATAATAATTGTAGGCTTATTTTCAAGTCCTAAACTTTTTCTTGCTTCTTCTTTAGTCAATGTCTTAAAAGCCGCTCTAATTGGATTTCCGTTCACTACACAATTTTTATTTTGAATAAATTTGCAAGCATTTTCAAACGCAACAGAAACATACTTAGCCCCAGACGAAAGTTTTCTCGTCACAAGTCCCGGTTGAGCATCACAATCGTGCATCATATAAGGAACTTTCAATATTTTTGCCGCAATTAAAGACGGAGCAGAAACATATCCACCAGTTCCAAAAACAGCATCCGGTTTATATTTTTTTATATAATAACAACTTTTCAAAATCGCTAATAATAACTGTATTCCCCATTTAAAAAGATCAAAACTCAATTTTCTCGGCATTCCATGAACATTTACACCTAAAAATTTAAAACATTTTTGAGCAACAATATCATATTCCAAATTTTTTGGGTTCCCGACGTAAAAAATTTCTTCATCCTTCAACGCCTCAGCCACTGCAATTGCCGGATAAATATGCCCTCCTGTACCACCACCTGTAATAAAATATCTGCTCATTAATATCTATTCCTTATTTTCTTAATTCTCTTTTTGGAAATGTTTAACAGTATTCCAACCATAATCAATGAAACAATTAAAGAAGAACCACCATAACTGATAAATGGAAGCGGAACACCTGTTGTTGGCAAGAATGAACTTGCAACACTCATATTCATAAATGCCTGAAATACGATTGAAAAAGTTATCCCAACCGCAAGAAGTTTTCCGTACATATCAGGACACCTTGCAGCTATTACAAACCCTCGTTGTAAAAATGTAAAGAACAACCCAATTACAAGCACACATCCGACAAAACCTAATTCTTCTGCAATAATCGCAAAAATAAAGTCAGTATGACATTCAGGGAGATATGACAATTTTTGAATAGAACCACCATATCCTACACCACTAAAACCACCTGATGCAAACGCAATCAGTGATTGAATAATGTTATAACCGGCACCTAAAGGATCAAGTTCAGGATGTCGCCAAGTTTTTAGACGTTGCAACTGATATGGTTTAATAATCGTGGTCAAACCGATAATCAAAGTAACAAACATAGTTCCAACACAACTTAAAAAGAATTTAACCGAACCGCCGGCAGCCATATACATTACAACCGTTGTCATACCTAATAAAATTACCATTGATAAGTTCGGCTGAATAAACGTTAATCCCGCCATAGCAATAATCGGAATAAATGCCTTTGACCACTTATCTTGATCAAACAAATTTGCATCTTTTCGAAAAACACTTGCAAGCAACAATACTACCGCAGGTTTTGCAAATTCAGACGGTTGCAACTGATAAAAACCTAAGTTAATCCATCTTTTTGCACCGTTTACAACCATACCCAAAGGAGTAAAGTCTACTAAAAATAAAGCAACCAAAACCGCAACCATTACGTGCGTATTCCATTTTGCTAAATTTTTATAATCATAATTCATAAAAAATTTCATTAAGAAAAAACCGACAATCAACCCCATAAACTGTTTTCCCACAAACATCAAAGGATTTGCGCCTTCATCCAAACATTTTGGAGCAGTTGCCGAAAATATAGCCAAAAAACCGATTACAACAAGGAAAGCCACTACAATCAAAAGTGTACTATCTGGTGAAGATATTATAACACTTTGGATTTGTGGATCATAATTACTATTTGGTTCACGTCTAATTGATCTTTGATAAGACATATTCCTTGAAAACCCTTCCTCTTTCTTCATAACCGCTAAACATATCAAAACTTGCACATGCCGGAGATAACAATACTACATCCGGATTTAATTCAATAGATTTATCAATCGCTGACTGCATTGTAGCCTCTCTGATAATATTTTTAAAACCATTTTTTCTCAAATTTTCATCAAACCTATCAGCAGCTTCTCCAATTAAAATCACAGTCTTAATATGTTTTTTTATCGCTTCACAAAACTCTGTCAAATCTGTGTTTTTATCCCTACCACCTGCAATTAAAACGACATCACAATCATTAAATGAATTAATTGCAACTAAACTAGCCTCTGGATTAGTTGCCTTTGAATCATTATAGAATACTGTTTTGCCTAATTGGGCAAACTTTTCCAGCCTGTGTTCAGGAACTTTAAATGACATTATTGATTTTCGAATATCTTCATCAGAAATTCCCTCCAATTTTGCAACAATTACAGAACACATAACGTTTTGATAATTATGATTTCCAATCAAAGGACAGTCCTTCAAATCAATAATTTTATCTTCTTTTCCATCTCTTTTAAAATAAATCGCCTCATCTTTTATGTAAGAACAATTTTCACCAATATTCCCATCAAATAAAAATACAGTTCCTCCACATTCTTTAGAGAACTCTAAAAGTTTTTCATCTTTTGCATTCAAAACTGAAAATGCAGGTGATTGCGGGTATTTAAAGATTTTTGCTTTTGCTTTAAAATAATTTTCCAACCCCTGATGCCAATCAATGTGATCAGGCGTAAAGTTTGTAAAAACAGAAATTTGAGGTTGAAAACCATTACTATACTCCAACTGGAAGGAACTGCATTCACAAACCATAAAATCAACATCTTTATCCAACAAATCACAAGGCGGAACACCATAATTTCCACAAGGTTCAGCTTTATATTCTGATGATAAAATATGAGCAGTTAATGCAGTTGTTGTAGTTTTTCCATTTGTTCCTGTTATTGCGACAAATGGAGTTTGTGTTTGAGTGTAAGCAAGTTCTATTTCCGAAATCACAGGAATACGAGCGTCTTTCAACTTTTGCATAATCTCTGCTCTTGGAGGAACTCCCGGACTTGTAACGGCTATATAAGCATCTTTTATAAATTCATCACTATGTCCGCCAAATTCAATCTTAATACCTTGATTACGCAATTCATTAAGTTTTTCAGCATCATCTGTTTTTTCTTCTCTAAATTCTGTAATATAAACATCTGCACCAGCTTTATTCAAATACCTTGCAGCAGATATCCCACTTTTTGAAAAACCTAATACTAAAACTTTTTTATCAAAAAACTTTAAACTCGGACAACTCATTACAAAATACCTCTATTTAATAAAACATAAACTACAACAGCTGCAATTGAAAGGATTGCTGAAACAAGCGCAAACACTGCAACAACTTTCTTTTCACTCCAATCACAAAGTTCAAAATGGTGATGAATAGGAGCCATTTTAAAAACTCTCTTTCCAGTTGTTTTAAAACTTGTTACCTGAATAATTACAGACAATGTTTCAATCACAAATACACCTGCAATTAATACCAACAAAATTTCAAATTTGCCTAAAACTGCAACCGTACCTAACAAGCCACCAATAGCTAAAGAGCCAGTATCTCCCATAAATACCTCAGCTTTTGGTCTGTTATATTTTAAAAATCCTGCCAATGCTCCGGCTACACAAGCTGAAATAACTGCAGCTTCAGGATAACCTGAGAAAAACGCAATTAATGCGCAAGCAATAAAAGCAAAAATACCGGTTGATGCAGCCAAGCCATCCAACCCATCAGTCAAATTATAAGCATTTGATGCACCTGTTATAACAATTACACCAAATATTGGATATAACCAGCCTAAATGTAAAATAAAATGTCCAATTGTAACATCACCAGCTCCGGCTTTTGTCATCATCAAATACAAAATAGGTAACATGGCAATCGCAATTTGTCTTAATAGCTTACCTTTAGCAGACATCCCATCATTTTTTTTGCCTTTAATTTTCAAATAATCATCTTGAAAACCTTCAAACGTATAAAATAAAAGAGTTAAAAGAATTATAAATGCTTCAGTATTCAATCTTTGCGCCATTGCAAGAGCAATTATAGAACCCAAAATTACTGCAACAATTATAAAAACACCACCTGTTGTCGGAGTTCCTTGTTTTTTTGCATGAGTTTCCGGCGCACAATCCTTTACATATTGACCAATCATGTGTTTTTTTAAAAAATCAATATACGGAACACCAAAAAGCAAACACAATATCATCCCTAGTAAAAACGCAACTGTTAACATTATCATCTTTTATATCTACCCTCTTTAACTATTTTTTTTACCTGACATAAATTTATGTCTTTTATTTTTTTAAATTTTCAATTATTTCTTCAAACTTCATTGAACGAGAAGCCTTTAAGAATATTGTAATACCCTCATGCAAATTATCAAGAATGTAACGAGATGTTTCAATGTTGTTATCAAAATGTTCTACCTTAAAACCATATTTTTTCAATTCATCCCCGATATATTTTGCAAGATTTCCGACAGTTATAAAAAATCCGTCTTTCCCTTCAAACTTTTTACCCAAAAATTCGCCTACTTCTTTATGAAAATCGACTTCTCTTTCACCTAATTCCCCCATATTACCTAAAATAACTACAGGATTTTTGTAAAGTTCCAAAAATGTTGAAACAGAAGCTTTCATAGAGTCTGGATTTGCGTTATAGCTATCATTTATGATGCTAAACCCATTTATTTTTTCTTCTTCCCATCTTTTTTCTATCGGATGATAATTTTTCAAACCAGAATTTATTTCATCATAAGTCATACCTAATTTATACCCAATTTCAATAGCTGCAAGGGAATTTTCGATATTATAATCTCCTTCAACATTGAGTTCATATTCATTATTTTTATAAACAAATTTTGAATACCCGCTTCTTTTTTCAAGAATTTGAACATCCTTTAATGAATAAAAAATCTTTTCTCCACCAAAATTAGCATATTTTCTTAATCTGGGATTGTCATTTGCAATCAATGTTTCTTTCAAATGGGATGTAATTTCGCACTTAGCTTTTGCAATATTATCCAAACTTCCTAATCTGCCGATATGCGCAGATCCGGCATTTGTAATAACAGCATAATCAGGTTCTGCAAACCTATCAATCAATTCAATTTCACCAAAACCTCTCATCCCCATCTCAACAATAAGCACTTCTGTATTTTCAGGCATCGTCAAAACTGTTTGACAAAATCCGATTTCATTATTGTGGTTAGAGAAAGTTTTATGAGCTTTAAATTTTTCAGACACAACTGAAAAAATCATCTCTTTTGTAGTAGTTTTGCCAGAACTTCCGGTAACTCCAATAACTTTGGGAGAATATTTTTTTCTCGCAAAATTTGCGATTTGCAAATACGCTTTTAAAGTATCTTCCACCTTTAAAGTCAAATTTATATCATGCTCTTTTGTACAAAAACATCCGCTTGCTCCGGCTTCAATTGCTTTATCGCAAAATGCCTCACCATCAAAATTAGCGCCTTTTAATGGGAGATAAATATCTCCTTTTTTAATTGTTCTTGTATCTGTGGAAATCTCAAAACTTCCTTCAACTTCTCCCTTAATCTCGGCATTTGTAGCATTTTTCAAATCTTCAAGTGTAAATCTCATAATTTTACCTATAAAACTCTATCCACAATTTATTTTACCGCAAACAAATTTCCAAACACACAGACGTTAATAAATGTTAATAGTGCTTGACAACTCCTTTTGAGCAATGGATAATAACAGATGTATTAGTATGCGGTAACTCGTTTTAAAATTTCCGAAAGGAAATACGATACCCAAGTAGAAAGGAAAGATAAATGTTCGCAATTGTAGAAACAGGCGGAAAACAATATCAAGTAGAAGAAGGAAGATACCTTGATGTTGAATTACTAGAAGGCGACAAAGATTCAAAAGTTGTTTTTGATAAAGTCGTTATGATTGTAAATGGCAAAAAATCAAAAGTAGGTCAGCCATACGTTGCTGGTGCATCTGCTGAAGGTACAATCGTTAAACACGACAGAGCTAAAAAGATTATTGTTTACAAACAAAGACCTAAAAAAGGTTATAGAAAAAAACAAGGTCATAGACAAGGCTTTACAAGAGTAATGATTTCTAAAATCAGAACTTCTGCTCAAAAGAAAGCAGCTGAAACAACTGAAGAAGCATAAGTTTCGTTAAACAAAACCCGAAATTCGGGAGAGGATAATTCCTCAAAACAAAGTGATACAATTAACACGTATAAAATTAAATATTAATTTTATACGGAGTATAAGGAGAATAAAAAATGGCACATAAGAAAGGTATGGGATCTACCCGTAACGGTCGTGACTCCGAAGCTAAGCGTTTGGGCGTTAAAAAGTTCGGCGGAGAAATCGTTAAAGCAGGTAACATTATCATTCGTCAAAGAGGAACAAAAGTTCACCCTGGTAACAATGTAGGTATCGGATCAGATGACACATTGTATGCTTTGATTGACGGACAAGTTAAATTCGAACCACACAGACGTGACAGAAAACAAGTTAGCGTTTACGCAGTGTAAGAGTTTAATAGCATAATTATCAAAAAAGCTCCATTTTATGATGGAGCTTTTTTATTGTAAAAATTTGTTAACAATAACACTAAAATCCTAAAGTTTTTCTCCAAACTAACCGATAAAAAAAGAGTAATCAGAAAGTAATGGAGAATTTATATATGCTAAAAAGAATTAAAACACCTTCGTGTAATGTATGCGACAGTGTGGAATTTATATTAAGAGGAGCGAGAAAACGCCGCCATATGGCGTTAGCAGCAGCAAAGATGATTAACGCTGATGCAGGTATTCAAACAAGACTGCAAGCAGTCAAATAGTGATTATTGTTTAGTAAGAATTGAGAGTTTATATTTAAAAAGACCGAAAAATTTCGGTCTTTATTTTTATTATTTACACGTCGATTTTCCATTCCACTCAAGTTTATCTGGACAACGCAAATAATCTAAATTTTCTTTATACATAGCCCAAGCCGTAGTATGCCAACCTTGTTGTGCTGCCCAACCTGTTTCACTAGGCGAATGGTCAATACCAGCAGCTCGTAATTTTCCATTACCGTATCCTGCAAAATAAAAAATATCTTTCCCCAATGTATTTGGATATTTTTTGCCATTAGTATCTATATAAAAATTCATACAACTTGATTCAGAACTAATACATTCAGCTTTTGTCTTAAGTTGGATAGCAACTGCAGTTCCATCGTTTAAACGAAATGAATAATAGTCGCTTGAAGAGAAATCTTCAGTTCTTTTTCTTCCAGTTAAATCTTTAAATTTTCCATTATCACCGGGCGCACAATCCGATTTTTCACCTACACCGCAATCTTCAATAATTTTTAAATATGGCTTTAAATTTGAACTAACTAAATTAAGTCCATCTGCATCTTTCGTTATTCCCCAAGTATAAAGCTCTCCATTGTCGTTTTGTGCCATCAATAAAGCATTTGCCAAAATGCTATAATTTTTCTTAATTGTTGAAATAGTTGCTTTTTCTTGTTTTGCGGTAATTAAGCTAGGCATCGTCATTGCAGCAACAACACCGATTATGCCGAGAGTGATTAAAACCTCTGCAAGAGTGAAAGCTCCACACCAATGTCTGATGTATGAACCAACACTGTCACAGAGGGCTACGTGCGTAGCACCT
>UMHV01038359.1_pt1 | contig 10955 bp, 10 predicted proteins | sample 1965621 | NCBI WGS metagenome assembly UMHV01 (sample SAMEA4836108, study PRJEB28245) | human gut metagenome | biome: gut microbiome; material: fecal sample | place: Denmark | collected 2008 | reverse complement strand
CAGCTGCGCCCGTAAGGGCATATAATAAATATAGCTTTGGCAAGCTATTAGGTTCGTGTTCTTTGAAATAATAACCTATCACCAGCCGACTTATCCATTCAACGAAAGACGATGGGGAGTGTAGCATGTCGGCAAAGCCGCAAGTGGACTAACTGTCAAGTCCTGACCGTGTGGCGAGGTGAAAAGACAGATATGAGGATAAAGCCTATACTGGTTGAACGATAGTCCGAGCGGCTCGATGGTTAAGCCTTAACGGAAGACAGTTACAGACATTATGCCGTGATACCCAACTTCTCCTTGCAGGTCGATTGGGCAAAAAGAACTTATCACGGAGCAACTACATACATAGTAAAGGACGAAAGTCGTATCCGACAATCTGCCATGCCAAATAGTTATTATATGTCTAAACGGGGATTACCTAAATCGGAATGCCTTAAAAGGCTATAAGGTAAAGACCTTTGAATATCCGACATGGTAACAGAGCTTCCGTAGTAGTCCGGGCAAGGGAAAGCCTTGCACATGGCGAAGGGAAGCAGCCAATATCGTTTAATGTCAAATTTTGGAAAATGTGAGAGACATGAAAAGAAATCCGGAAAAGATATTAAACAGTCTGACGCAACACAGTTCCGACTTGGAGTACAAGTTCGAACGTCTGTATCGGGTACTGTTTAATGAAGAGATGTACTACATAGCCTACCAGCGCATATATGCCAAACAAGGCAATATGACAAAGGGAGTTGATGGAAAGACCGTTGACGGCTTCAGCATATCCCACATCGAACAGTTAATTGATACGCTCAAGAATGAGACGTATCAGCCGAAACCCTCACAGCGAGTTTATATTCCGAAGAAAAACGGAAAAATGAGACCGTTGGGTATCCCGACATTCATAGACAAACTTCTGCAAGAGGTTATCCGAATGATTTTGGAAGCAATATATGAGGGCAGCTTTGAAAATTCTTCTCACGGTTTCAGACCGCAAAGAAGTCCACAGACTGCACTTTCAAGCATTCAAAAGACATTCAACAATACAAAATGGTTTATTGAAGGGGACATCAAAGGCTTCTTCGATAACATAGACCACGAAGTATTGGTAGCCATTCTTTCAGAAAGGATTTCTGATGAAAGATTCCTTCGACTTATCAGAAAGTTCCTGAACGCGGGATATGTTGAAGATTGGGTATTCCACAAATCATACAGCGGAACTCCGCAAGGTGGTATCATTAGCCCCATACTGGCTAATATCTACCTCGACAAGTTTGATAAGTATATTAAGGAATACATCGAAAACTTCAACAAGGGAAAAAGACGCAAGGAAAATCCGATTGCAAAACAACTCGGACATCGTAAAGCCAAGTTAGTTGCAAAACTACGAAACACTGTTGATGAAATGGAACATAAACAGTTGTTTGCAGAAATTAGAGAAACTGTCAAAGAACGACTGAAATATCCTGCTGGTGATGAAATGGATAACAGTATCAAACGACTGAAATACATAAGATATGCGGATGATTTTCTAATTGGAGTAATCGGTAGCAAGCAAGATTGTATCCAAATCAAGGAGGACATAAAGCAATTTATGGCTGACAAATTAAAATTGGAACTGTCTGATGAAAAAACTCTGATTACCAATGCAAGAAAACACGCCAAATTCCTTGGGTATGATGTTTTTGTACGAAAATCCAATGATACACGCAGAGACAAGAACGGTCATTTGACAAGGTCGTTAGACCACAAGATTGTCCTATATGTAACAACCGAAACGATGCGGAAGAAACTTCTTGAATATGATGCTGTGAAGATTGTCAAGCAGAATGGAAAAGAGGTTTGGAAATCCAAAGGTCGTCCATATATGAGATGTCTTGATGATTTGGAGATTATAAGCCAATATAACTCTGAAATCATAGGGTTCTATAACTACTATTCGATAGCGAACAACTGTCCTGTTATTGACTCATTCTATAACATTATGGAGTATAGTATGTACAAGACATACGCCGGCAAATACACTACTTCAAAGAAGAAGGTTATCGCGAAGTACAAGAAAAACGGTGTATTCTCCGTACCGTACACAAATAAAAAAGGATATGAGGTCAGACGTGAGTTTTACGACAAGGGTTTCAAACGTAAGGAACTGCCGAATCGAAATTTAGATGATAAGTTGCCTAATACAGTCGCTATAACGGGTGGCAGAAATGGTCTAATCAAGAGACTCCAAGCACGGGTATGTGAAAATTGCGGTGCAACAGATAATCTTGAAATGCACCATGTACGCAAACTCAAAGACTTGAAAGGCAAAAGTGATTGGGAAATAAAAATGATTTCCCGTAACCGTAAAACATTAGCAGTATGTACAATATGTCATCAGAAAATACATTCGGGAAAGTTAGACTGAATGAGAAGGTGGAGAGCCGTGTACGGGGAGACCTGTCAGCACGGTTCGGAGGCGAGTGCTTGGAAACCTGCCATGGTAAAACATGGCAAGGCGCCGGGTGCTTAGCCAGTGGCCAGATAGCGAGTGCTAAAATCCCGCTTTCGAGGATGATTTCACCGCAGCTTTATTGGGTCATGACAGGCGATGACTTCACGTTGGATTTGAATAATCCTGAACATCCGAAAATCCTATGTGTGGGAAATAATCCGGACAGGCAGAATATCTACTCGGCGGCTCTCGGTCTGTATAATTCCCGTATAGTGAAACTGGTAAACAAGAAAGGACAGTTGAAATCCTCCATCATCATAGATGAGCTACCCACGATATATTTTCGGGGTATTGACAATCTGATAGCCACCGCCCGAAGCAACAAGGTGGCAGTCTGTCTCGGCTTCCAGGATTTCTCCCAGCTGACCCGTGACTACGGTGAAAAAGAGGCGAAGGTAATCCAAAATACGGTCGGCAATATATTCAGCGGCCAGGTGGTAGGTGAAACCGCAAAGAGCCTTTCCGAGCGGTTTGGTAAAATTCTGCAACAAAGGCAATCCATCTCCATCAACCGGCAGGATACATCCACCTCCATCAACACGCAGTTGGATTCTCTGATACCGGCATCCAAAATAGCCAATCTCTCGCAGGGAACATTCGTGGGCAGTGTGGCGGACAATTTCGGAGAAGAGATAGAACAGAAGATTTTCCATGCGCGGATTATTGTCGACAGTGAAAAAGTGGCGGCGGAAACAAAAGCCTACAAGAAGATACCCATCATCAACGAGTTCAAGGACGAGGACGGCAACGACATCATGCAGCAACAGATAGACCGCAACTATTCACGCATCAAGGCTGACGTACTGCAGATCATTGAGGAAGAGATGGCAAGGATAGCCAATGATCCGGATCTGAAACACCTGATTCCGCAGAAGGAAGATGATAAAAAAGACGAATAGAACAAGTCCGCTTTTTTATTTCAGCCTGCAAAGGTAGTCCCGTGCCCGCCAGGATTGAGCAAGGCCAAGCCCTTACGGGTTTCCGCAAAAATCTTCCGCGCTCCGCTTGCGGTATTTTTCCGGAAAGCCTTGCACAATCCGGCACGGGACAGTGATGCAGGCAAGAAATAAAATATCGGCTCACGAGCCGGTGAATGTTTAACTGAATAAAAGAAATATGGCTATGGGCAGAACAAGAGTGGTCAATATCCGCAAGGAAACCTGTGACGTGTACATTGGCAGGGCTGGATATGGCAAGGACGGTTATTTCGGGAATCCGTTCAGACTGGAAGCAACGATGGCAAAAGGCAGTACGCTTGGCCGATACAGGAAATACTTTTATCATCGCCTGAGTACGGATAAAGAGTTCCGCAAGCGGATCGGGAATTTGCAGGGCAAGACATTGGGATGTTTCTGCAAACCGGATCCTTGTCATGGGGACATCATTAAAGAATACCTAGACCGGATGGCTGAAAATGCGAATGAAGCAATCGTCATCGGGCAAATCCATTGGAAAGGATGTGTCTATCCCGTCAGGGAAATAGATGCCGGCAACCATATATTCAGGGTGTCAGTGGAGAGCCTGCGGAATGAACTGGCAAACGATATGCGTAACGGTATATATGAGGCAATGGAAGCCAGCGAAGAGATTGACGGTTACTGTACGGATGAAGAGTTGTGTACGCTGTCAGATACCGATTTGTATAAAATGTATTGTTGAACGAATTATAATGACAAATGAATTATGAGGAAAAGAAGCAATTTCACACCGATGAATAGATTTCATGAGATTATCGACCATTACGGTCTGAAACTGATGGAAGTAGGTGTCAATCACCTGAGAATATTCTCCGAAGGACGGAAACTTTTTGATTATTATCCGCTCCGGATGAAACTCTTCGACTACCGGCAATGGCAACAGTTGACTTACCCGTCTCTCCTTGACGGTACGGACAAATGGGAAACGGAACTTGACGGCATCATCCAAAGACTGCTGGTATCACCGCAATAAACTTGAAAGTATGAAGGAAAACAATAATACGCCGCTCGTTTGGAACAACATTCCCGAATGGGCGATTTTTGCATTGGAGTACGGCATTGAAGAAGAATTGTTCCTTACCGATGAAGACAAGGATCTGATAACCCGATTCATCGGTGAAAATTTTCCGAACGGATATACCATGTCGGTGGATTGGGAAGCATACAGAGAGTTTGATGCTTACCCGGCCTTTGGGAAACCATGTAAAACGTATGAAGTGACTTTTATAACAGCATAAACCGATTTGAAATGAAAAAGATAATATTGAGTGAATACAATGCCATCCCGGAAAATTACCGTGGAATCTGGATTGTAGAACGTTGGGACTTGCCGGACTGGGCGGAAATACGAGAAAAACATATCGGCAAGCGCACCATGATGGTCAATGACAATGGCACGTGCCTGTTGGTTGAAGGAATAGGCTTTGAAATCGTGGATGACAGTACATGGAAAAAGCCCGATGAAGTCAGACAGGAAATAGGAGGTCTTTATCTGAAGTTCTACAGTGAGCAAGGATGTGAACCTCATTATGCGGACTGTGTCATCAGATGGTGTGACACACTGGAAACAGTAGAAGTAAGGATCGCTTTGGCTATGGATTCCGACACGGAAAAGGATGATGAGATATTCTTCTACTGCAATAGTCTGGAAGACTTGAAATCATTGACGGACAAAGATGGGGAGGATTTTACTGTTGCCGGATGCCTCGATTTCGGAATATACGAAGAATTACTACAAACAACTTAAAATTACCGGATATGAAAATCAAATGTCAGGAACACTACGACAAGGTGGCGGAATACGCCAAAAGTATTGGTGACACAACCTTTCAGAATTGCATTGAACGCCTCAAACAATGGGAGAAGAACTCTGGCGGCAGGTATGAAATTGAACTGTATTACGATTTCGCTCCGTATTCATTCGGATTTGCGGAAAGGACACCGGATGGAAGAAACGGCATTGTGGGTGGATTGCTCTATCACGGCAGACCGGATGAGTCTTTTGCCGTAATGATGGAACCATTTCACGGCTGGAGCATACATACATAAAATTTTTATACCACAAGTTAATCTGCAATTGCGTGAAAAACGGTGCAGGTAAAGTCAAAACTCCCTTTCTGATAAAACCACCCCTGTTACAGCTATTTGTAGCAGGGGTGGATTTATATTTTGGGTGCATTATGCACATTGCCCTTACTATTTTTACACACTATTATGCTACATATTATGGTGGATTCATAATAGATTTCCTTCTGTATCTTTAAGGAAATCTATTATATTAATGATTGATATGCCATCTGTATTCACATGAGAAGGGGTCAAACCTCCCACAATGACTATTTTAGGGAATCCATCTTTGATATGACGAAGGGAATTGGTTTCCTGGTCAATTTTTTCTTGAGTGGGCATATCAAGTGCTGATTGTATGTACACACGTTTATCCCCACTATTGCAAATGAAATCAACTTCCAGTAGTTTTCGCATTTTCTTTCCATCATCATTTGTTATTCTCACTTCCACTTGCCCTACATCAATCGAATACCCTCTGATACGCAGTTCGTTATATATGATATTTTCCATAAGATGCCCCCCGTCAATTTGACGGTAATTCAGACGGGCATTACGTAGTCCGACATCTTCAAAATAATATTTTGAAGGCGTGTTGATGTAATGCTTTCCTTTGATGTCATATCGAATGGCTTTTTCCAACATAAAGGCATCTTGTAACATTCCAAGATAACTCTGTATGGTTGTATCTGAAATACTATGACCTTTTACGGACTTGAATGTATTTTCAAGGTTTGTCGGATTGGTCAGGCAGCCTATGTTGGAAGCAATAATATCTATAAGTTCACTCAAATCATCATCGTTCCTAATATTGTAACGCTCTTTTATATCGCGTATATAAGTTCCTTGAAACAAGGATTTTAGATAATTTTCTTTTTCTGTTTTCTTTGAAAAAGATACGACTTGTGGCATTCCTCCATAAATCATATAATCCTGTAGGGCAGAAAGTTCATTTGTGTACTGTCCTGCCTTGAGAAATTCCGAAAAACTCAGTGGATGGACTCTGATTTCATACCCTCGACCACGAAATTCTGTTTTTACATCACTGGACAACATTCGGCTATTGCTTCCTGTCACATATACGTCTGTATTTTTAATTTTCAGATAGCTGTTGAGTACATCTTCAAACTCAGGAACAAGTTGTATTTCATCCAATAGTATGTAATACATATCGTTATCTGTGATATGTCCATCGATGTGATCCAATAATCTGTCCGGCTCTCTGAGGTGTTTATTACGTCGGTCTTCCAAATCAACTTGAATAATGTGCTCTTCATTCACACCGTTTTCAAGTAATGATTGTTTGAATAATTCAAATAGAAGATAAGATTTTCCACAACGGCGTACACCGGTAATAATCTTAATCATTCCGTTGTGCATCACACTTCTTAGCTCTTGCAAATATTTATCCCTTGGTATAATCATGTTGCAAAAGTAGTGAAAATTATCAGTATTACGGTTATTCTATTGGAGAAAAATGGGTAAAAGACCAATTTTCTCCAATAGAAGGCGAATATAAGCGAATCCATGTTCATTATTTGCTCGCATTCATTAAAAATGAACATCCATAGATGAGTGAACAAAAACATTTTTTCATGTATTATCGTTCTGCAAGAGTAATCATTTTCTGATTACTTCTGCGAAATGATTGCAATTTTCTTGGGCTAAAGGTACATTTTTCCATATTTCTCTATAAAAATCCATCATAAGCCACGCTTCACTTGTCAAGTCCCTTTAAGAAGATAACTCGGAGGGACGATACCTTCTACGTTCAGGCCTGCGGTTTTCGGGCAAAAAATTCCCTTCGGTAATTTTTCACCCGAAAAAACGTTCCGGTATCGCCGTCCGAGTTGGAGAAACGTTCCGGGACTTAGCAAGCGAAGCGACCTACGACGCATAGGACAAAACCAAGATACAATCCGGCGGCGGTATTTTGCCGACACCTGATGTCCTAATGGATTATGCTGTCAACATCAACCGCACGTAAATTCTCATCCAGTCCTATGGAGTAACAGAAGGAAGCGGGGACTAAAGACAGCTCGCTCTCCACTCTGCATAATACAATTTCTCTTTATCGGCTTCGTGTCGTTTGCGGCTTTTCCACCCTTTCCCATTTTCCCGTTCCGCCTTTTTTGTTTTTGGCTTTCCCTTCGCGTATTTCTCTCTCTTCTTTTATCGGACCCGGTACGTTTCTCACACTTTTATCCTTGATTCTTCCGTTTTTCCGCCTTGCGTTTTCTCCCTCTGCGGTGAAACGTGATGACATCCGATGAAACGGATAGTACAACACATTGAGACATAGTGATTTATCAAATTTATGACTATATATTTGCGGTGACAACAACAGTTATAAACCCTAAAAATTACAGTTATGGCAAAGAAAAATGTAAGGGACGAACCCCCAAAAACGCAAGTCACCGAGAACGCCCAGCTGAGCGACATCGTGTTTATCCTCGACAAGATGGAACTGCTTCTACAGGCAATATCCGACATCGACAAGAACGGCAGGTACAAGACGGTTTCGGCAGACAAAAAACACCGGAACTCTTTCCTGAAAATTGACCGATATGCCAGCATGTTCGAGAATTTCCTGAAGAACTTTTGGAGCCAGTTGAAAGACCCGACTCGTTTCGGCATCCTTTCCGTCAAGGAGAATGCGCTGGACAACCCGGAAGTCAGACAGGCAATCGAGGATCTTGCCGCAGGCAGAAAATCAGACGCGGTGGAGGAATTTCTAAAGAAATACGAGATTGTTCCCCGCTCCAAAGAAAACCAAAGTATAAACCATCAAAATCAAGAAGAAATGGCAAAAAAAACTGAGACACAGCAACAGGCCGCTCCGGAAACCGCGCAGCAGCCGAAATACCGCTACAATGAATCCATGATCAACTGGGAGGAACTGAAGAAATACGGGCTGTCCCGCGAGTATCTTCAGGAACGCGGACTCCTTGACCAGATGCTCAGGGGCTACAAGACCAACCAGGTCGTGCCCATCAGCATGAATTTCGGTTCTGCCGTATTGCGTACCGACGCACGGCTGTCACTCCAGCAGTCCGTGGGAGGTCCCATCGTGCTGGGCATCCACGGTATCCGGCAGAAACCCGAACTTGACCGCCCGTACTTCGGGCATATCTTCTCCGAGGAGGACAAGAAGAATCTGCTTGAAACAGGCAATATGGGACGTGTCGTGGAACTGAAAGGACGGGGCGGTGAATACATCCCCTCTTTTGTCAGCATTGACAAGCTCACCAATGAGGTGGTCGCCATGCGTGCGGAAAATGTCTTCATCCCGAAGGAGATTAAAGGCGTAAAGCTTACCGAGCAGGAGCAGAACGACCTGCGCGAAGGCAAGAAGGTGTTCATCGAGGGTATGATTTCCAACAACGGAAAGGAGTTCGACGCCCACATCCAGATCAACGCCGAGCGCAGGGGCATCGAATATATCTTCGATAACGACAAGCTCTTCAACCGCCAGTCATTGGGTGGCGTGGAACTGACCAAACAGCAGGTTGAAGACCTGAATGCCGGAAAGGCCATTTTCGTGGAGGGAATGGAGCGTAAGGACGGGGAGAGATTCTCCTCCTATGTCAAGCTGGACGAGGTGACGGGCAGGCCCGCCTATACCCGCTACAATCCCGACTCCCCGGAGGGCGCACGGGAAATTTATATCCCGAACGAGATCAATGGCGTGAAAATCACCGCCGAGGAGCAGCAACAACTACGGGAGGGCAGGACCATCTTCCTCAATGACATGGTGAACCGCAAGGGCGAGGAGTTCTCCTCGTTCATCAAGGCGGACCTGGAAACCGGACGGCTCAGTTATTCACGCACTCCGGACGGTTTCGAGCAGCGTGCGGAATTCAAGATTCCGGATAAGGTGTGGGATGTGGAGCTTACCCGCAAGCAGCGTTCCGACCTGCAGAGTGGCAAGGCTGTTTTGGTGGAGGGTATCAAGGGATATGACGGCAAGACCATCTCCCAGTATGTCAAGGCGAACTTCAACCAGGGCAGGCTGGACTTCTACAACGAGAACCCCGACCGCAAGCGTGACGCCTCGCAACGAAATGTCGTGGCTGAAACACAGAGGCAGGAACAGGGCAGCCGGAAATCCAAAGGCGCAAGTATAGCATGATGCATGAATCAAATGAATGTGGAATCCTAAAAGAAAAGAAATATGGAAATGAACAAGGAAAACAACACGCCTTTCAAGGTAGAGGACGTAAACTGGGAGGAACTGGCAGGTATCGGCATATTGAAAGACGAGCTGGAAATGTCGGGAGAACTCGACACGTTGCTCAAGGGGGAGAAAACGAATGTGATACGGCTCAGCCTGGTGCTGCTTGGTGTGGACGTGGTGATGGACGCCACGCTACAGCTGGTGCGCAAGGACGGCGGACCGCTGCTCGAAATCCTCGGCATCAAACCCTTCGGACAACAGTAGCCCCTCCTTATATATAATATGTAAACTGAATGTATAACCGCCGTTTTCCGTTCCACCACACACCGGCAAGCGGGAAACGGCTTGACTTTATCCGAATCATGATAGCAATCATAGCAGAAAAACCGAGTGTCGGTCAGGACATAGCCCGTGTGGTCGGGGCTACAGAAAAAAAGGACGGCTACATAGTGGGAAACGGTTACATGGTGACATGGGCACTGGGACATCTGGTGTCACTGGCCTTACCGGATGCATACGGCTACACGAGAACCGCCGCCGAAGACCTTCCGATGATTCCCGATCCGTTCCGTCTTGTCGTGCGGCAGGTACGCACTGACAGGGGGATGGTGACGGACATCGCAGCCGGCAGGCAGCTCAAGGTCATCGGCGAAGTGCTCGCCGGATGCGAGAGCATCATCGTGGCGACCGATGCCGGACGTGAGGGGGAACTCATCTTCCGGTGGATATATTCTTATTTGGGCTGTACCAAGCCGTTCAAACGGTTGTGGATCTCCTCGCTTACCGACGAGGCCATCCGTGAGGGAATGGCAAGCCTCAAGGAAGGAACCGGATATGACAGCCTATATGCAGCCGCGGACAGCAGGGCGAAGGCGGATTGGCTGGTGGGCATGAATGCCAGCCGCGCATTGGCGGCAGCCTCCGGTTCGGTGAACAACTCCATCGGACGGGTACAGACACCGACCCTTGCCATGATATGCGCACGCTTCAAGGAGAACCGTAACTTCGTCTCCACACCATACTGGCAGTTGCATATAGTGCTGAAAAGGGACAACGGGCACCGGCAGTTCATCCACACGAAGGAGTTCAAGGACAAGAATATGGCGGAAGCGGCATACAAGAGTATTACCCCCAGATCGGTGGTAACAATCACTAAAGTGAAGCGAGGGAAGGTATTCCAGCAGGCTCCGCTCCTGTACGATTTGACAGCCCTCCAGAAGGACTGTAATATTCATTACGATCTTCCGGTGGA
>UMHV01063892.1_pt1 | contig 11083 bp, 9 predicted proteins | sample 1965621 | NCBI WGS metagenome assembly UMHV01 (sample SAMEA4836108, study PRJEB28245) | human gut metagenome | biome: gut microbiome; material: fecal sample | place: Denmark | collected 2008 | reverse complement strand
GTTTTTTCGGATTTTTCAAACCATTTACTAAACGCATTTTGAGGCCATTTTTTCAGGGATTTTTGCCAATCTGGAAGGATTTTATCCCATAGTGCAGTTTTCATGCTTTTATGTGTATTATTGCATCGTTTTTTCCTCTGTTTTTATAGTTATGTAAACCGTTTAAATATACCTTTCGTCATCAGTTGACATAACGTAGTTCATTCGGAATTGTCTGCGCTTTTCGTCAAATTGCGCCTTATTTTCGTCTCTTTTTCTCCTTTTTCCCTTAATTTTTGCATTGTATCTTTCCCTTTTTTCGCTTATAATAAGCTCAACACAACGTTTCGAACCGATTCCTCCCCTCCGGGAGACCCCTGAAAGGAGTTTTATCATATGAAACACAGCAAAAAACTGGTCACCTTGAGTGTCCTCACCACGATGTCCGGCGCAGCGATTTACTTTCTGAATAAAACGCTCGATACCGCCGCCGTACGGAAAAACCTGCTCGCATCGGCTGAAAAAGAGAGCTTTTCCTGGCAGTTCGGCGATATTTTTTACACAAAAAAAGGCACCGGAACCCCGATGCTCTTACTTCATGACTTACATTGTGCCTCCAGCGGCCGCGAATGGCAGTATATTGAGGATGCTCTCGCCCAGGATCACACCGTCTACACACTCGATCTCCTCGGCTGCGGCCGTTCCGACAAGCCGGCGATCACGTACACGAACTTTTTATACGTACAGCTCATCGTCACCTTCATCAAGCAGGTCATCGGATGTCCAACCGACGTAATTGCATCCGGTTTATCCGGCTCTTTCGTTGTAACCGCCTGCAATACAACCCCGAAATGCTTCGGCCGAATCATGATGATCAACCCGACCGACCTTGCCAAGCTCAACAAAATCCCGGATAAACGCAGCCGCTTCCTGAAACGCATGATCGAGCTCCCGCTCGTCGGAACGCTGCTGTACCACACGCTCACCGGCCGCTCCAACATCGAGCTTTTATTCACCGAGAGCTACTACCACAACCCGTTCCACCGCTCGCCGGAGGACGTAGACGCATTCTATGAGTCAGCCCACCTCCAGAGCAGCGCCGGAAAGTACCTTTTTGCAAGCCTTGCGGGCAATTACGTGAACCTCAACATCGGCCACGCCTTAAAGCACATTGACAACAGCATCTTCCTCATCGGCGGCGAGGAAGAGCCGGGCATCGCAGAAACCTTTGCACTGTACACAGCGCTCAACACCTCCATCGAAACCCAGATCCTGCCGAAAACAAAGCACATGCCACAGATGGAGGCCCCGCAGGCCCTCTTAGACCAGATCCAGATCTTCTTCGCACCGGTACAGTAATACCCCCTTCTGCTCCCGGCCGCGAGCGAAAAAATGAGACAAAAAAAGCGGAGGATTTACTGATATTTCCATGTCAGTAAATCCTCCGTTTTCAATTTTAACCAGCCTTTAATGACTCTTTACTCCGCCGAATCCGAAGAACTGTCATCCTCCGTCTTTGCCGCAAGCAGCGCATCGTAATTTTCCAGCATGGTCTTCACGTTATTTTTATTTACGAGTGACGGAACTCCGTCCTCATCTACCGTGTAATAGAAGCTCGAATCATACGGGCTGTAAGCAAATGTCAGGTCGCCGTCTGTCATATGGAAGACTGCGGTAAACTCGGCATCCTTGGCCTGAACGAGGCTTTCATCCTTCGTCTGTGCCTTCAGGCCAATGAGTGAAGAATAGAAGGTGGTAAACGTTGATTTATCAATCGTTTCATCGCCGCAGGTGTAACTGATTTCCTGTGTTGTGGAATCGCTGTCGTCATCCTTTTTCTCCTCCACATGGCGTACATACGTCTTCGTCTCGCCGTTATACGTAATATCAAGGCTCGTCAGATCCGATACATTTTCCATGCCGATATACATGTTCCAGAAATCAGATGCCTTCTTTCCGGTGAAGGTTTCAACGTTCGAAGCCGTCATCAGATGAACTTCATTCGAGCCGTCCAGCTTCACGTAATAAGAACCGCCGTCCTCATTTGCATTGCCGACATACAATACCAGATCTTTCTCCACCGTAACGGTTGTCGTTTCGGAAGAAGAGCTCGTTGCAGTGCTGTCGCTTGATGCAGAATCTGCTGTGGAATCCGAGGAAGTATCTGCCGTTGTTGTATCGTCAGTCTCAACCTCCTGCTCTTCTGTGTAATGCACGCGGATCGTCGTCTTTGGCTGATCCAGTCCGTACTGGGAAAGATCCGATGCGTTGTACGTAACAAGATCTCCAAAGCTAAGAGATGCCACCGCACTTGTCATGGTGCTGATCGAATCCGCATCACCGCCATGTGCCGCTCCATCTGCGTCCACAACCTGCCATTCATCCGTCTGGAGTGCCGAATCAGCAGCGCTTACTTCTTTTGTCAGCGTATATCCGTTCTCACCCTCCACCTGCAGCTTTGTAATGTTTTCCGCCGTCACAGATGGCATGGATTCCGTTGTCGCCCACTCCATCATATCGGACGGGAACATCGTTCCAAGCGATGTGCTTACCAGATAAACCTTACTCGTATCATCGTTCAGATAAATATAGTATCTGCTCGAGCTGTTCTTATCTCCGACATGAATCGTCGTTTTCTCGTCTCCCGCAGTCACTACAACCTCCTGAGACGGCGTCTCGAGCCCGAAATCGGCCATAGAATCGATTTCATCGCCTTCAATGACTCTTTCTGCTGTCATGCTGCTAAGAGAGCTTAAAACGCTCGTTATCTTGCCCTCATCCAGGGGGAATCCATCCTCCTGGTCGTATGTCCAGATATCGGTATCATCGTCTCCTGCTGTTTTCGTAAAGGACACCGTCTCTCCGTTGATCTGGAACGAAAGCGCTGTTACATCATCTTTTGAAAAATCAACCACTTTTTCGGCGTCTGCACCAGAATCCGAACTGCTGCTGTCCGCATCGGCGGTGCTGTTTTTCTTCGTCAGCACCACCAGTACGGCAAGAAGCAGTACCAAAAGGATCAGGCAGGCCGCCATCTTTCCTTTTTTCTTCATCACTGTTTTCTCCTCTTCATCCAGATCATCACGCCAATCACAACAAGTACCAGCGGAATTCCCGCAATGGTAATAATAGACCAGGTGTTAACTGCTCCCTGTGTAAATACCAGGTTTGTATAGCTTGTGCTCTTGCTTGGAATAACAACGGTCTGCTCCACATCACACATGGAGGTCAGTGCAGTCGCTGCCAGCTTCGAGTTCGCACCGCTGATTGCCTGGTCAATCTGGCTGCTCAGCATCGATGCACTCGAGAAATAAATGATCTGTGTCTCTTTATCATCTACGGTCTCTGTGATGGAAACACCAAGGTCAAATGCGCCCGTCTCACTGTCTGCGCTCTTCGACCAGGTGCTGTTCTCCGGATCATTTTCAATATAAGCGTCCTCGGTGGTCGTCAGAAGGCTCTTGATCGTAATGGTATCACGATAAGAATCGAGCTTCTGAATTGCCTGTGCAACCGGCATCAGAATGTAATTACTCTTTACTTCGGTTGTAATGTCATCACTCTGAATGTTCGGCAGCAGATAATACGGCATCTGCGGATAATAATGCTGGGAATCGGTCTCCACAACAATTCCGCTGGAGCGTTTCACGCCGTAGTTCTCCAGTATGGAATCCAGATTTGGCATATCCGTTCCGGTATAGCTGGTGAACATCAGAAGTTTTCCGCCGTTTTCCAGGTAGGTAATGACTTTATTTGCCTCATCCTCGGAGAAATCGGTGGTCGGGGACATAATCACAAGCTCCTCGGCATCCTCCGGGATATCGTCTGTCATCAGGGCAAGATCACTGATTTCCACATTGTTTTTATTAACGGCATCACTAAAGTTTGTAGAGAGATCGCTCTCAGAAGCCTCGCCGTGGCCGGTTACCCAGTAAACCTTCGGGTTGTTTTCACTCGTCACATACGTGATGGCGCTGGTAATCTGACCCTCGCCGTCAAAGCCGGTCGTCTGTGTCTGATAGGTCTGATAGTTTGTGGAAGTCTCCCACATATCACTGTTGCTGACCACCTTGCTCTTATCGCCGCATACGACAATTACACTGTTTGCAGCTACCGTCTGATCGGTATACTGACTCGTAAATTTCGGATACAGATCCGGGTCTTTTGTCTCTACTTTGATATGGTCAGAAAGCTCATCGTAGTGCTCCAGCAGCTTCTCGATGGTGTCATCCTCACTGCCCTTCTGCACAATATAATACAGGGTAACGTCTTGATCGAGATCCTTTAATGCCGTTTTCGTCTCATCTGTAACGGAATACATTTTCTGCGTACTCAGGTCAATCTGTGTTTTGCTGGTCGGAATCTGCGCCACAATCAGGTTAATAACCACAATCACAGCCAGAACTATCACCGTCATAATTGAAGAATAAGAGCCCTGTTTCAGGTGCTTTTTCTGCTCCTCGCCGGTAAACACTTCCTTCAGATGTTCTTTGGAGAACGTCTTTTTCAGCTTTTCTTTAATATTGAAATTCATTTTATGCTGTTTCTTTTCTTTCTTTTCGCTGCTCATCGTCTCCACCTCCTAATTCCAGCGTTTCTTCTGCAGGGACTGCATTGCAAGGAAAGTGCAGATTGCAATGACGGACAGGTAGTAAACAACACCGCTGATGTCCAGAATACCGTTCACAAAGTTATCCATATGGCCTGCCATGTTGAATACACCGAGCAGATCCTGGATTTTGCCCTCGAGAAGGGTGGATTTTGTGAAGTAAACTGCCGTCAGCGCGCCTTCGCCGATCACGGCAATCACACCTGTAATGATCGGGTTTTTAATCATACTGCCGATCCAGAGGCATACCAGTGCAATGATGATAAAGAAAGCAAAGAAAGAGCTTCCGGCTCCTTCCGGGAAGAAGTTTGCGATACCGCTCTCCACGTAGCACAGGAACAGGATCACAAAGCTGACAACGGCTGCGATGACCTGGCTCTCGGTGATGGAGGAAACGAACACACCGACCGAAATATAGGCTGCTCCCAGCAGGAAATAGCCAAGGATCGAAGTGTAGGATACAGCGTAGGAAACTGTTCCGTGGGTTCCAAGAAGCAGCGGATACAGGCACATAATCAGCACTGGAATCACATAAATGGTGAGAAGTGCCAGATATTTTCCAAGGATAATATCGGAAATTTTTACCGGTGCGGTAAGGAGCAGCTGATCCGTCTTATTTTTCTGCTCCTCCGACAGGACACGCATTGTCAGAACCGGTACTGCGATCAGCAGAATAAATGCGGAATTCTGCAGCGCGTATCCGATCTCCGGGTAACCCTGCTGCAGGTTGATGGCCGTAAAATACAGGCCGAACAGCGCCAGAGTAAACGCCATAAACAGATATCCGATCATGCTTGTCAGATAGCTTTTTAACTCTTTTTTATAAATCGCCGTCATTGTGCGTCTCCCTCCTCCTGTTTTGTTTCAGCGGCTGATTCCGCTGCATCTGTGCTTTTTTCTTCAGACGTTTCCCCGACAGCCGTTTTGTCTGCTTCCGGTTCACATTCTTTTTCACATTCTTTTTGTTTCAGCTGTTCTTTCTCTGCTTTTTTCAGCTTTCTTGCAGCCTTTCCGGAATCATCGGTCAGCTCCAGGAAGACGTCTTCCAGAGACATCGAGGAGGAAGTCAGCTCGAGGATCGGGCAGTTGGCCTTTGCCAGTGCATAGAACAGCTCCTCGCGGATATCCTTATCCTTTTCAGTGGTAATTTTTACCTTAATCTGCTCCTCATTCGGCGTATTTTCATATTGGATCTCTTTTGCATCGAGCGCATTAAGCGCCGGAACCAGCTGCTTTCTCGTTCCGTGAACGGTACATGTAACCGTGTTTGATCCAAGCATCAGTTTACTTAAGTTTTCCGGGGTGTCACTCGCAACAAGCTGTCCCTTTGCAATAATCATGACGTAATCGCAGACGGCGCTGACCTCGGAGAGGATGTGGGAACTTAAGATAACGGTATGTTTTTTACCCAGTGATTTGATCAGGTCGCGGATCTCAATGATCTGCTTGGGATCTAGGCCTACCGTCGGCTCATCGAGGATGATGATCGGCGGATAACCGAGCACTGCCTGTGCCAGTCCGACTCTCTGACGGTATCCTTTCGACAGGTTCTTGATCAGACGGTTCTGCATATCGGTGATCTTCACCAGATTCATGACCTCAAGAATCTGTTTCTTTCTCTGATCCTTTGGAATTTTCTTTAATTCCGCCACGAATTTCAGATATTCCAGAACGGTCATATCCGTGTAGACCGGCGGCAGCTCCGGCAGATAGCCGATGCATTTCTTTGCCTCCTCCGGCTCCTCCAGGATATTGTGGCCGTTGATCAGCACTTCGCCCTCCGTAGATGCCAGATAGCCGGTGATGATGTTCATGGTCGTTGATTTTCCGGCACCGTTTGGGCCAAGGAAACCATAGATCTGGCCTTCTTCTACGGTAAAACTCAGGTTTTTGACAGCTACGTGGTCGCCATAGCGTTTCACCAGGTTTTTAACCTCTATCAATGTTCCTTCCTCCTTGTTTCTTAAAGCAGTCCCAGCCCGCCCTTGGGGGTGAAAGAGCCGGAGATGCTCTCATTTTCTAAAGACACTTTATCTTATTCTGAAAATGTGATAATTTGCTGGAAAATTTGTGAAAAAACGGTGAAGCCATGGAGCAGTTTGTTTGTTTTTCGACGAAAAATCAATTTCTTTTACCATAAGAATCATGTATACTATAACGTATCCGCGGACGGACGCTTTTCCATTTTTGTTCCGCCGCGAAACATTACGCCGGACTTTTTCCCGTCCGGGACTGGAGATTTTAGGAGACTCTATGAATAAAAAAGACTACTACTGGGCCAAGTATATGCTGATTTTCGGCTTTTTCTGCATCTGCTTCGGCACTTCCATTTTCCTGAAAACCGAACACGCCCCCGATGAGGCGATGCGGATGCTGATTCCGGAATACATCGTCTCACACCACGCATTGCCGAACGGCATGGAGGAAGCCGTGCGCCATCCGCTGTGGGGATTCTCCTATGCGCTGTATCCGTATCTGACCGCGATCATCAGCTCCGTGTTTATGGCCATTACATCGCTGTTTACGAAAAATGCAGCGGCTCTTTTAACTGCCGCCCGCCTCACCAGCGTCCTTTCCGGCACCGGCACACTGATCGTTGTGTTTCTGATCGGCGAAGAACTCTTTGAACGGCGCGAATCGGCACTGCTCGGCGGTATTTTCGTCGGATTTCTGCCGCAGTTCGTGTTCCTCTCCTGCTATGTAAACAACGATTCTTTTGCTGTTTTCACGGTCGCACTGATCATCTACTTCTGGATCCGCGGCATGAAAAGCGCATTCTGCAAGAAAGACTGCATCGGCCTTGGAACAGGCTGCGGACTCTGCACGCTGTCGTACTACAACGCCTACGCGTATCTGCTCTGCAGCATTCTTCTGTTCTTCGCGCTGATGATACATTTCAGGAAACCGGCAAAGGAGCTCTTCGCCAAAGCTCTTCTGGTCTTCGCCATTGCCTTCCTGATCGGCGGCTGGTTCTTCATCCGCAATGCCGTGATCCACGACGGAGACCTGCTCGGCATGCGCACCACAAAGGAATCCGCATCGCTATATGCCACTGAGGAGTACAAACCAGAGAATCGTCAGACCCCGGCATCCGAAGGCTGGAGCTTCCAGCAGACGTATTTACAGACCCCGGAGGGCCGCACTTCCAACTGGCTGTTCTCGACCGTCAGCAGCTTCATCGGCTCGTTCTCCTACATGACCGTCCATCTCCCGATGGTGCTTTATCTGCTGTACGGCGCCCTGATGGCATTCGGATTCCTAGTGTTTTTGTTCCTTGCCATGGTTCCGCACTGGTTCCGCAAAAAGCCGCAGCTTCTCCTCTTTGTGATGCTGTTCCTCGCCTGCCTGATCACGCTGTTCATGGACATGTACAACACGTATTTCAGCGACTACCAGTCGCAGGGCCGCTACCTGATGCCGGCGCTCGTCCCTCTGATGATCTGGATCGACGACGGCTACTCTTCTCTCACCGCAAAACTTCCCGCCGAGTGGAAGCGCGCCTCCTGCCATCTGACACTCCTGCCTGGAACGATCTGGCTGGTACTGTTCCTCATCAGCTATATCGGATTTCTGATTCCGGGCTGCTGTATGGCATCCTAAACGTTTTCAGAACGTCAAAAAGCGCTGCAAAGAACTTTTTTCTTCTGTTCTTTGCAGCGCTTCTTTTATTTTCTTTGAATTTTTTACTGAATCGGCTCCTTCGCCGGTGTTCCCGCTTTTCTCGGGTACTTTTTCGGCGTCGCCTTCCCTTTCTCAATACAGACAAACGATCTCTCGTCCTCTGTTCCCGTAAGCTGGAAATAAACCGGCTCCCGTTCCCACATCAAGAATGCGTCCTGCCTGTGCCACATCACAGACCTTCACCAGCGACAGGCTGTCGAGGAAATGTTTCGTGATAACCTGATCGAACTCGGTAATCGCCGTCAGATTCATAAACGAATTCCACTCCACCAGCAGCGCATAATACTGCAGAAACTGCGTTTTCTGCTCCTCGGAGAGCGCGATGCCAAGCTCCGCAAGGCCGCGCTCAAATCCCTCAAGATTATATTCTTTCATACTTTTCTCCGTCTTTTATTTATGTCCCAGATACACCAGCAGAACCGAAATATCCGCCGGGGAAACGCCCGAAATACGTGACGCCTGGCCGATGTTGATCGGGCGGTACAGGTTCAGCTTCTGTTTCGCCTCGATGCGCAGGCTCTGGATCTCGTCGTAATTGATGTTCTCCGGGATTTTCTTCTCTTCCATCTTCTTGAACTGCTCCACCTGCTTCATCTGGCGCTTGATGTAGCCGTCATACTTGATGTTGATGTTGACCTGCTCCTGCACATCCTCCGGCAGCTTTGGTCTTTTCGGATCTACTTCTGCCAGCATTTTATAGTTCAGCTCCGGCCGGCGGATCAGCTCTGCAAGTGAGCTTCCGCCGGAAAGCAGCGTCGAGCCATATTCTGCCAGCAGTTCATTGACATTCGAGCTCGTTCCCACATACGTGTTCTCCACACGCTCAATCTCTTCCTGGATCTGCTGTTCTTTCCGTTTCAGCGCCGCATACTGCTCCTCGCTGATCAGTCCCACGCGGTATCCGTATTTGCGCAGACGCAGGTCCGCATTGTCCTGGCGGAGCAGCAGACGATATTCCGCGCGGCTCGTCATCATTCGGTACGGCTCGTGGTTCTCTTTCGTTACGAGGTCATCGATCAGAACACCGATGTACGACTCGGAACGGTCGAGCACCAGCTCCTCTTTTCCCTGCACGCGGAGCGCCGCATTGATGCCCGCGATCAGGCCCTGTGCCGCAGCTTCCTCGTATCCTGAACTGCCGTTAAACTGGCCGCCGGAAAACAGATTTTTGATCGCCTTGAACTCCAGAGACGGCAGAAGCTGTCTCGGGTTGATGCAGTCGTACTCGATCGCATACGCATTCCGCACGATTTTCGCATGCTCCAGACCCGGCACGGTGTGATACATCGCAATCTGTACATCCTCCGGCAGTGAACTCGACATGCCGCCGACGTACATCTCATTCGTGTATCTTCCCTCCGGCTCCAGGAACACCTGATGACGGTTTTTATCCGCAAATTTTACGACTTTATCCTCAATCGAAGGACAGTACCGCGGACCAGTTCCCTCGATCATGCCGGAATAGAGCGGCGACCGGCTGAGATTTTCGCGGATGATTTTGTGCGTCTCCTCGTTCGTATACGTCAGCCAGCAGGATTCCTGATCGATCTGTACACTCTCCGGATCGGTCGAGAACGAGAACGGCACAACCCGCTCATCGCCGAACTGCTCTTCCATCTTGGAGAAGTCGATGCTCCGCTTGTCGATACGCGCCGGTGTTCCGGTCTTAAAGCGCACCATCTCCACGCCGTTTGCTTTCAGGGAATCCGTCAGATGCGTTGCCGCCTGCAGACCGTTCGGTCCCGTATACGTGCTCACATCACCGTAAATGCACCGCGCATTCAGGTAAACACCGGTACAGAGCACTGCAGCCTTGCAGTGGTAAATTGCACCGGAAACGGCTTTTACGCCCGTCAGAACGCCGTCTTCCACGATCAGCTCCGCAATCTCCATCTGGCGGATCGTCAGATGATCGGTGTTTTCGAGAACCTCGCGCATCGACTGGCTGTACGCCCGCTTGTCTGCCTGCGCACGCAGCGAATGCACCGCCGGTCCCTTTGATTTATTCAGCATTTTCGACTGAATAAACGTCTTATCAATATTTTTACCCATCTCGCCACCGAGCGCGTCGATCTCTTTTACGAGGTGTCCCTTCGAGGTTCCTCCGATGTTCGGATTGCACGGCATCATCGCGATGCTGTCGACACTTACCGTAAATACAACCGTTTCCAGCCCCATCCGCGCTGCCGCAAGTGCTGCCTCGCATCCCGCATGGCCCGCACCGATGACGGCAATATCAATTGTTTCTTCTAAAACTGCCATTTTTCCTGTCCTTTTCTATCTAAACTCTACGAACTGTTTCGTGACTATTTGCCTGTACAGAACTTGCTGAAAATCTCATTCACAAGGTCCTCTCCCACCGCTTCACCGATGATCGAGCCAAGTTCCTCATACGCATTCATTAGGTCAATCGAGAAGAAGTCCTCCGGCATACCCATTTCGATGCTGCCTGCCGTCAGCTCCAGACTCTTTTTTGCTTCCAGAAGCGCCTGTTTATGGCGCGCATTCGTGATGTAAACCTCATCGTTGAACGAAATTTCACCTTGGAAGAACATCTTTTTCATCTGCTCCTCCAGCTCTTCCATGCCCGTCTCTTCCCGCGCCGAAATGCTGATGACCGGAGCACCTGTCTTCTGCTCCATCTCCTCTTTTTCGATCACCGCGGTCAGATCTGATTTATTCAGCAGCACAATCGCCTTGCGCCCTTTCAGGATCTCCATAATTTTCGCATCATTCTCATCGAGCGGCACCGACGCATCCACCACGTAGAGGATCAGATCCGCATCTTTTGCGTGTTCGAGCGCACGGTCCACG
>UMHV01034830.1_pt1 | contig 11119 bp, 8 predicted proteins | sample 1965621 | NCBI WGS metagenome assembly UMHV01 (sample SAMEA4836108, study PRJEB28245) | human gut metagenome | biome: gut microbiome; material: fecal sample | place: Denmark | collected 2008 | reverse complement strand
ACACCGTGCCCGAAAGCGGCCTTCGCGACGCCGACGGCAACTGGGTGCAAGCCATCAACAATCCGGCGCATGTGTTCTCCATGCCGTGCCCGCATGAGGTGCCGGTCAACGCCGCGATCCGCTCCCGCACCAAGCACCCCACCCTCAAAGCCGCCTGACGCCAATCGCCGAACCGAAGAGCACGCAATCACATAGGATAAGGAATCATGAGCGATACGCAGTTTGATGATGAGATTCTGGACAGCAACGCCATCAGCCCCACCGACGAGGAGGGCAACCCGGTTCCAGTGACGATCCCGATCGCGCTGGCGCCTGGTGTCACTGTCGTCTACACCACGCGCTTGGGCGGGGTGAGCCACGGCGATTTCGGCGATTGCAATCTCGGCGGCAAGAGCGGCGACGACCCGCAGGCGATTCTCGCCAATCGCGTGTCGCTCGCGAAATCCGTCGGCTGCGGGCTCTCGCTGGTCAGTCAGGTGCATTCCGGGCGCGCGGTGGACGTGGATGCATCATGGCATCTGAACACCCCGTTCGGCTTCGATGTGTCCGGCACGCCCTGTGAGGTGACCGCCGACGGCGAGGCGCAGGCCGCGACCGTCGTGGAGGCGGACGGGCAAGTCACGTCTCGCGCGGGTGTGGCGCTGGGCATGTTCGCTGCGGATTGCCTGCCGGTGCTGATGGCCGACGCCCAGGCCGGCGTGATCGGCGCCGCTCACTGCGGGCGCAAGGGCCTGCAGCGCGGCATCATCAGTGCCACGATTGATGCGATGGTGGCCAAGGGCGCTGCGCCGGAGCGCATCGCGGCCACGCTCGGACCGTGCATCTGCGGCGACTGCTACGAGGTCGGCGACGCCATCGCCGACGAGTTCGACGCGCAATTCCCCGGTACGTTCACCCTGACGCGATTCGGAGGCCCCGGCATCGACATCGCCAAGGCCGCCCGCATGGAGCTCGCCAAGGCGGGTGTTCCCGCCGACAGCATCGTCGACTCGCGCCCGCGCGTCAACGCCGCCTCCCAATACCTGTATGAAGACGAAGAGCTTGCCTCGCTGTGCGCCGCCGACGGCGAAGGCGAGCCCGCGCTCGCCGACCGCTGGAGCACCGTGCGCCACAGCATGTGCACGCTGGAGAACCCGCTGTGGTACTCCCACCGCCGCGCCTCGCTCGCCGGCAAGGCGCACGAGGGACGCCTGCTCGCCCTGATCATGCGCGGCTGACCCCGATTTGCCTCGGTTGTGACGAATCGGGCCGCTATCTTCGTTTCGTGAGGTTGATTCCACCGGTCGGGAACATCTATCTTCGTTTCGTGAGGTTGATGGCCAAGTAGCCCAAGGCCCTAAACCGCATGATTCCAATGGCGTTTGGCGCTTAATACTCGCGGTATCGTGTTTTGGCAACCCCTTGAAACGCAGATAGATGTTCGGTCGAGCCGAAATCAACCCCTCGAAAGCGAGATAGCCCGTTGCGGCGGGGCCGACACCGGTGTCGGCGGCCTGTTCGTCGTCGAATCAGAAAAAATTCCGTGCAGAAGAGTGTGGCTTCCGTCACAATCGGGCAGGGCGGGTCATACGGTGGGCGGTATGACTCAGAGAGATGACAGAGAACCCGAAGCACCGGTCGTCGCCGTGGTATTGGCCGCCGGCTTCGGCACGCGCTTCGATCCGGACAACCCCAAGCAGCTGGTGAGCGTCGACGACAAGCCGATCGTCTGCTGGTCCATCGAGGCGTTCGAGCAGAACCCGCATGTCACCGACACCATCGTCGTCGTCAACCCGCAGGTGCGCGATGAAGTGGAACGCCTGGTCGATGAGGCCGGCTACCCGAAGGTGCGCATGATCATTGACGGCGGCGCCGAACGCGCCGACAGCACTGCGGCGGCTCTGCAGGCGCTGGGGGCAGCTGGCATCCCGCCCCGCGCGAAACTGCTGATCCACGACGCGGTGCGTCCGTTCGTCGAGCAGTCCTCGATCGACGGCTGCATCACCGCGCTGGACGAGTTCGAGGCAGCCACAGTCGCATTCGCCTCCACCGACACGATGCTGCTCACCGAGGATCTGGGCGACCGCAAGGTCGTGCGCTCCGTCCCGGACCGCGCGAACATGTTCCGGGCGCAGACTCCGCAGGCATTCCGGTTCGAGACCATCCGCCGCGCATACGAGCTAGCCTCGCGCGACCCCGATTTCCATCCGACCGATGATACGCGCGTGGTCGTCGACTACCTGCCCGACGTCCCGGTCGCCATCGTGGCCGGCTCCCGGACCAACATGAAGATCACCACGCGCGACGACCTGCCCCAGGCCGAGCAGATCTCGCTGGAGATCCGCAAGCGTCTCGCGCGCGAACGGATGCATCAGGTGTTCGCCCAGGTCCGCGAGCAATAGCAGCGGCAGGCGTTCGCGGGGTACACTGGCATCATGCAGCAGCTCAATGTCGTGATTTGTGGGTTCGACCACTACGAGAACATCGACGTCAACCCGTCGTACGAAGTGCCCGAGGCGCTCGTCCGCGACGGCATCGGGGAGCCGTCCGACGTGGACGATCCGCTGCATGACGCCAACGTGTCCATCAACACCGTGGCGCTCCCGGTCAGCTTCGCCAACGCTTGGCCCACGTTGCTGGAGACCTTGGATGCGACCCGGCCGGACATCGTGATCGCGACCGGTCTCAAGCATGCGGCGCACAGCGTGGCGATGGAACGCTGCGCCACGAACCTGATGAACGCTGCCCGCCCCGACGCCGACAACGCGCTGCCGCGGTTCGAGCCGATCATCAAGGACGGCCCGGCCGCATATTGGACCCGTTTGCCGTTGCGGGCCATCATCAACGATTTCGCGCGCGACGGCATACCCGCCACGCTCAGTTCCGACGCGGGCACGTTCGTATGCAATTCGCTGTTCTACCAGCTGCTGCACTGGACGGCGACACAGGATCGTGTGCTGGCCGGCTTCGTCAGCTTCCCTCCGATCAATGGCGGCAGCAGGCTGCAGAACGGCCTGGATCTGCGCCAGCAGGTGCGTGCCGGGCGCGATGTGGTGCGCGAGACGGTCCGTTATTATCTGCAGCCGTCGTCCGGGGATATTCTCATCGCCTGACGTTTTGCTGGGATGCAGCTGGTTTCTTGCCAGCATGTGTGTACGTTCGTGTATGGTTCGTCGCGTTTCTGGCGTGGGCTTGACGCCATGCAGTACAGTCGTGTGTGGTTGTGCTAACGAGCAGGTGTAATGGCGAAAGGAACCGAACATGGCGGACCAGTTCCCGATTGTGATACGTGGATACGATAAGGAGCAGGTGGACCGGGCGTTTGCCAGCGCGCAACAGACGCTGGCCGCGTTGCGTGCGCAGATCAAGCAGGACGGGGATCGTCTGCTGCAGTTGCAGGCGAAGCTGCAGGAGGAGCGCAACCGTCAGTCGTCCAAGAACCACACGTTCGCCTCGTTGGGCGCCAACGCCCAGCAGATGCTTGCCTCCGCGGAGCAGACCAGCACCGAGCTGCTGGAGCGTGCCAAGCAGGATGCCGCCTCGACTCGCGCGTCCGCCAAGGCTCAGGCGGAGACGCTGATCAACAATGCGAAGCTGGATGCGCAGCATCTTCTCGATGACGCTCAGGCCAAGGCCGATACGATTACCGGCAACGCCACCAATCAGGCGCAGACCATTACGACCAGCGCGCAGCAGGACGCCGCCCAGCTGCGCGCCGAAACGGCGAAGATCGTGACCGAGCAGCGTCAGTCCGTCGATCTCGAACTCACCAATTCGCGCGAGGAGCATGAAAAGCGCATGGCGTCGGAGCGCGCCAAGCAGGAGCGCGAGATCGCCGAGATGCAGGCGAAGGCGACCCAGCAGATCGCCTCGCAGCGCAGGAGCGCGAACGAGGAGATTGCCAAGCTCAAGTCCGAGTCCAACGACCAGATTCAGGCGGCGCTCGCGGAGGCGAACAAGAAACTGTCCGACGTGCGCGAGCAGGTGTCCAAGATGATGGCCGACGCGCAGCGCAGGGCGGGCGAGATTATCGATGCGGCCAAGGCGAAGGCGCAGGAGATTCGCGACGACGCCGAGGTCCGCCACACGCAGACGATGAGCCAGGTCAACGCCGAGGTCGAGCAGATTCGCACTGACATCGCCGCCCAGCAGGACGAAGCGACCAAGAAGGTGAGCGAGCTGCTCGAAAACCTCGAAGAGCGTCGCGTGGCCGCCAAGAAGGAATCCGACGAGCTGATCGGCCAGGCGAAGACCGTGCGCGAGGATGCCGACACGTATGCGGCGAGCAAGCGCAAGGAGGCCGACGATCAGGCCGCGCAGATCCTGGAAAAGGCCGGCGAGGATGCGGCGTCGCAGATCGAGGATCGCCGCAAGGCCGCGCAGGTCGAGCTGGAGGATCTTCAGGGGCGCATCGCCGAGCTGCAATCGCGTGAGGCGGCCATCACGCAGCGCGTGTCCGAGCTGCGTTCGATGTTTACCAAGGCGTTCAGCGGATTCGGGTTCATGAACGAGCAGGGGGCGGAGCAGCCTGGCGCCGCGTCGCATCAGGGAGCGCCCGATGTGCCGCTGTACAATGCCGCCGCGCAGGATGAGCCGGCACCGGCGTATGAGTCGCATGCCGTCGCGGAGCATGACGACAATCAGGATGCGGAAGCGGTCGCCGCCGAGCCGGTCGCCGAGCATGTGGCCGAGCACACCGAGGCCGGCGAGGCCGAAACCGCCGAATAGCAGTCGGCCGGGATTCCGAAGCGTCGGATGCCGGGCTTCGCCGTCCGGCCCGCAGGCGGCTGTAGAAGTCGCCGAGCTCCTGCCGAATCAAGGTATTGAACCGGTTCGATGGCGGGAATCCGCTGTCGCCGCTACACTCATTAGAGACCCGTCGTGGCATCCGGTCAAACGCTGGATGCCACGTTTCATTGCGGCCACAAAACCGGCCGCGCACGTCCCAAGTCAAAGGAGCAGCATGACCGAGAACACGTCATCGTCTGAAATCACACCGCTGTCCGGCGAGCAGCTGAACGATCTGGTCGCATCATTCGATGCCAGCCAGTCCAACCGTCTGGCCATGAACGCCGTCACCGCCGCCGGTATCGACAAGGTCGCGCTGAACTATGACCGTTCCCGTCTGCTGCAGCGCCGCTTCTCCGTCACCGTCGACAACGGCGAGGTCACCCATCAGGACCGTTCCGGTCGCTGCTGGCTGTTCAGCTCGCTGAATGTGGCCCGTTTCGTCGCCAAGAAGAACCTCGGCGTCAAGGAGTTCGAGTTCTCCCAGAACTACGCGATGTACTTCGACAAGCTGGAGCGCGTCAACTACTTCCTGCAGGACGTCGCCGCGCTGGTTCGTGCCGGAGAGCCGTCCGACTCGCGCCTGATCCAGCACCTGCTCGCCGACGTGATGGGTGACGGAGGCCAGTGGACGATGGCGCTGAACGTGTACAAGAAGTACGGTGCCGTGCCGAAGGACCTGTTCCCGGAGACCGAATCCTCGAAGAACACGGGCGCTATGAACACGCAGCTGCGCCACCTGCTGCACACTGCCGTGGCACACATGTACGCCGACCCCGCGTCGATCGACGACGAGGTCGCCAAGACCGTCGCCGCCGGCCACCGCATCCTGACGATTCACCTGGGCGAGCCGCCGAAAAGCTTCGACTGGGAGTGGACCGACTCCGAGGGCATGTTCCACCGCGACGGCGAAATCACGCCCGTCGAGTTCTGGAAGAAGTACGTGGGCACCGCCGACCTTGAGGATTACGTGTGCCTCGTGGACGATCCGCGCCGCGAGCACGCCAAGGGCAAGAAGATCGGCATCGAGCACCTGGGCAACGTGGCCGGCGGCAACCCGACCGAGTACCTGAACGTGCCGAACCAGTTCATGAAGGATTGCGTGCGCGCGATCCTGACCGAAAAGGGCATCCCGGTGTGGTTCGGCGCGGACTGCGGTCCGTTCATGGATCGCGAGCGCGGCGCGTGGGCGACTGACCTGTTCGAGTACGGCAGCGTCTACGATGTGGACTTCGACATGGACAAGGAGTCGCGCGTACGCTTCGGCGACTCCGCGATGAACCATGCGATGGCGTTCGTCGGCGTGGACGTGGCCGATGACGGCACCACGACCCGTCGCTGGCGCGTGGAGAACTCCTGGGGCGACAAGATTGCCGACAAGGGCTACTTCACGATGAGCGACGACTGGTTCACCGAGTACGTGTACGAGGTGGCCGTGCCCAAGGCGATGCTCCCGGCCGAGTATCAGGCCGCGCTCGCCGAGCCCGCCACCATGCTCCCCGCATGGGATCCGATGGGTGCGCTGGCCTGAGCGAGGTATCGGCCCGTGCGTCGAGCACGAGACTGAATGACCGATTTCGTCGATTCCCCGTGTCGGATGGACATTTTACGAAAGGAATGTGCCGTTCGATGTGGGGAATCGTCATTGACGGCGGTCTTCCGCTATTGTTGGATGACAATGATGTCTCTAGCCAGAGGGCCGCGCATCGGTTGCGACATAGCGGAATAAGCCCAGAGAAAGCTGCATGATGAAGAAATCGTCGGCCGGAAGCCGCACATCATTCAATACATTCAATCGAATACTGACGTGTCTTATCCCGATCGCGTTCGTGTTGACCGTCGGCGCATGCGGAACTCCCGGCTCCGATGCGGGGTCGGCTGAGCGGCAGTCGTCCGGACAATCCGAATCGGCTGAGTCGTCCAAACCGTCAAGCTCGGCTTCCGCGTCCGGCGGACAGCTCGCCACGAGCGTGCTGGAGACGCTGCCGGTCAAGGGACGTGCACCGAAAACCGGTTATTCGCGCGACCAGTTCGGCGCGGCATGGGCCGACGTCGACCACAACGGGTGCGACACGCGCAACGACATCCTCAACCGTGACCTCACCAACAAGACTTACAAGGCCGGTACGCACAATTGCGTGGTGACCAGCGGTCGGCTCGTCGACCCGTACACCGCCGCGGTGATTGATTTCGTGCGCGGGCAAAGCACCTCGGCGGCCGTGCAGATCGATCATGTGGTGGCGCTGTCGGACGCATGGCAGAAGGGCGCGCAGCAGCTGAGCGCCGACCGGCGCAAGCAGCTGGCGAATGACCCGTACAACCTGCTCGCGGTGGACGGCCCGTCGAACCAGCGCAAGTCCGACGGCGACGCGGCGACCTGGCTGCCCGCCAACAAATCGTTCCGCTGCTCATACGTGGCTCGGCAGATCGGCGTGAAGGCGAAGTACTCGCTGTGGGTGACGCAGGCCGAGCATGATGCGATGTCGCGCGTGCTGTCGTCCTGCCCGGCCCAGACCGTTCCGACCGGCGACGGCGCGGAATCAGTGGTGCCGCAGGAGGACGTGTCGCAAGGCAGCTCATCGCAGGACGGTTCATCGGGCGAACAGTCCGAGTCGAGCACGGTGGTGGAGCCGGCCGCTCCGCCTGACGGCGACAGTTCCGATGTCTACTACAAGAACTGCGCCGCGGTGCGTGCAGCCGGCAAAGCGCCGCTATACAAAGGGCAGCCCGGCTACTCGACCAAACTCGATCGCGACGGCGACGGCGTCGCCTGCGAATAGCGCCCCATCTCCATCCCGCGAAAGTCCCATTCGCAGCCGCCGGAATGGGACTTTCGCCGTCTGACGGCTTCGCAGCTCCGCCGTGCCCGCATTGCAGCCGTTGTTTTCCGTATTCCGACGGCATCTACTATTGTGTGTTCGGTATTGGTATGCGACGTGAGGGCGCGGGTCGAAAGACGTCGGCCTGCGGTGCGGAAGGAGAGCAGAGCGATGGCAGGGCTTCGTGGTCCGGACAGTTCCGAGGACGAGCGGCATTTGGGCGGGAATGCCGTGTTCCCTGAAACGGTGGACGTGAACATTCGCCAGCTCGACCCGATTCCGGCACCGCGGTATTTTCTCAGGGAACTGCCGCTCACCGATGATATGAGCGACCTGGTGCTGCAATCGCGTCAGGAGATCCGCGACATCCTGCACGGTCGCGATGATCGTCTGCTGGTCATCGTCGGCCCGTGCTCGATTCACGATCCGAAAGCGGCGCACGAGTACGCGCAGCGTCTTGCGGCGCTCAAGGGCGAGCTTGAGGACCGACTGATGATCGTGATGCGCGTGTATTTCGAGAAGCCGCGCACGACGATCGGCTGGAAGGGTCTGATCAACGATCCGGATCTGGATGGCCGCTTCGATATCCGCAAGGGCATGTGGCTGGCGCGCAAGGTGCTGACCGACGTGCTTGGCCTGGGGCTGCCGACGGCGACCGAATGGCTGGATCCGATTACACCGCAGTACATCTGCGATCTGATCAGCTGGGGGGCGATCGGCGCGCGCAACACGGAGTCGCAGGTGCATCGTGAGTTGGCGAGCGGCATGTCGATGCCGATCGGCTTCAAGAACGCGACCGACGGTTCGATCAAGCCGGCCGCCGACTCGTGTTTCGCGGCCGGGTTCGAGCACCATTTCCTGTCGATCAACCTGGATGGCCGCGTGATCTCCGCCGAGACGAAGGGCAACCCGGACTGCCATCTGATCCTGCGCGGGTCGAACACCGGCCCGAACTACGATGCGGCTTCCGTGGCGGCCGCGCTTGAGGCGCTGCGCGCGTCGAAGGCGAGCGGTCCGAGCGAACGCGGTCTGGTCATCGATGCGGCGCACGGCAATTGTGGCAAGGACGAGAACGTCGAGGCCGAGGTCATTGAGAACATCGCCTCGCGTATCGCCGATGGAGAGCCGGGCATCCTCGGCGTCATGATGGAGAGCTTCCTCAAGGGCGGGCATCAGAAACCGGCACCGCTCGACCAGCTGGTGTATGGCCAGTCGGTCACCGACTCCTGCGTGCCGTGGGAGCGTACCGAGGAGCTGCTGCACACGCTCGCCGACGCCATCGACGCGCGTCGCGCGCTCTGATCCGGTGCCCGGCCTAGGCCGCTAGGTGGGGCATGCCACAATACATGGCTGTTAGCATATACGTAGGTTCGGCGTGGCCTTGTCTGTTCGAGAGGCCGCGCCGAACCGTTTTTTTTTGCATTGGCGCTGCTTCAGTGATGCATCGTCACAGCGACGCGTCGTCCCAGTGGTCGGCGGCGGGGAGCGAGCGGATCGACGGCATCAGCAGCGCGATGACCACATTGACCGCAAGCACGGCCAGGAACAGGCCAATCGTGGCGCCGAACCCGATGCGTGGCAGCAGGGAGCCGGCGAGCGCTGAGCAGAACAGCGTGGGTATCATCGACAGCATGTCGCTCGCCGACTCGACACGTCCCTGCATCTCGCTCGGCACTTTGGCGAACACGAATCCCATCAGCAGCGAGTTGATGGTGGGGATGGGCAGCCCGACGATCAGCGATGACGCCAGTATCACCAGGTAATCGCTGCTGAACAGCATCGGCAGCAATGTCAGCAGCGACGTCACCGACAGGACGACCAGACCGGTGCCCATGTGCACTCGCTCGCATACCCGTGCGGCGATCACCGCGCCGATCAGCATGCCGACTCCCATGACGGTGTTGACGAAACCGAGTCGCACGGAGTCCACGTGGGTGCTCACCAGTTGCAGGTTCACCGCGGCGAACACGCCGTTGAGCCCGAAATTCACCAGCGCGGCGATTACGCAGATCGCCAGCAGCGTGTGCCTGCGCAGCGTCCAGCGCCATCCTTCGATGAAATCCTCGAAGAACGAGGTGTGCGCCGGCTCTGCTGTCGCATCGGCGTCGGGCGCGACGACGGCATCGGACGTGCAGCCCGCTTGCGACGCGGTGTCGGGACGCTTGCTCTTGCGATCTGTCGTCACCATGTCGCGGACATGTTCGTCGACGCGCAGCTGGGCGGCACTGACACCGCTGATCGCGTACATCAGCGAGGCGACCGCGAACGGCAGCCACGGCGCGACCGCGTACAGCACGCCGCCGAGCGGGGATCCCGCGATGCTGACCACGGAATCGCGCCCCTGATTGAGGCTTTGCGCCTTCGGATATTCGCGGGTCGGGATGATCGTGCGCAGCATCGCGTTGGTCGCGTTGGCGAGTAGTCCGTTGACCGCTGACGCCGCGACCGTCACGATGGCGAATATCGGGAATGCGATCGCATGCAGGGCGATCAGCACGAACACCGTTCCCCACAGCAGCGTGCCGAACACGGCGTTGGCGATGATGAGCCCTTTGCGGTTGTGCCGGTCCACGACCGTGCCGCCGAACACGTCGCTGACATGCGTGGCAATTTGGCTGAACGTGGCGAGCCATCCGGCGAGCACCACCGATTGGGTGAGCGAGAAGGCGATCAGCGAGATCGCGAAGCCTCTCATCGCGGCTCCGATCGTCGAGGCGGTGTCTGCAGTGAACCATTGACGATATGTGGGGTTGCCCCACAGCGATTCACTGCGTTGCGGGGAAGTGCGTTCGCGGTGTGGCGCGGTTTGCGCCTGCGATGATTCGGGCATGATGTTTCCTTTGAATAAGTTGAGGGGTGTTGTGCGTCGAGGGGTGAAATTGCGTATGCTTGCGCTCGCCCATTGCATTGTGGGCGCAGGGCGTGGGGTGAGAGGGTATGTCAGGCCGCCGTTATGGCAGCCATCTGAAGGTGTCGATGTTGAGCATGACGGGTTGCGAGCCGTCCCCTTCCTCGTGTGCGAGGTCGCGTGATGTCCATGTGTTGAAGAGCTCGCGCAACTCCTGTGACATGCGCGCGTATTCCTCGCTTGTCAGCCGCAGCACGCTGCTGCTCGTCACCGTTGGGTCCGTCCACTGTTTGGGCAGGTTGTCAGAGGCCGACCTGTATCGCTGCCATGCCTCTTGCCGAAGCGTGGAGCTGACCTGATCCATTGTCGTCGCCATTGCCGAATCGACGGCCGCGTCCGCGTTGATTTCCAGTCTGCGTTGGGCGGCCAGCCAGCAGCTTCTGCGGTTGTCTCCGTCGGGTGATGGCGTTTGCGTGACGAATCCGGCCTTTTCGAGCTGTTTCAGGTGATAGCTGACCGTTCCGGCCGATTCTCCGAGCTGTTCGGCGATCTGGCCGACCGTGACGGGTTCGGTGTCGCTCATCACGGTCAGTATGCGCAGTCGTGTGGGGTGCGACAGCGCCTTCAGGCGGTTCGTGTCGGTGACTGTCGCGGGGTTGTCGCGGCGGGGCGGCGTCTGCGGTTG
>UMHV01052775.1_pt1 | contig 11135 bp, 6 predicted proteins | sample 1965621 | NCBI WGS metagenome assembly UMHV01 (sample SAMEA4836108, study PRJEB28245) | human gut metagenome | biome: gut microbiome; material: fecal sample | place: Denmark | collected 2008 | reverse complement strand
GTGATAGCCTATCCTTGTGAGTCCCTCGTACAGAAGGTCTCTGTTTTCTTTGTAGGCATTGATATCACCGGTTGCCCCCTGGCATTTTACTATCATCTTCTGGAACAGGCTTGGTGCACACACGTAACCGAGTGCTCTTCCCGCACCACAGACTGCTGCATACAGCTCTGCCTTATCGTACACCTCATCAGGCACGAGGACGTATCCTATTCTCTCTCCCGGCAGTGAAAGTGACTTGCTGTATGAGTAGCATACCAGTGTGTTGTCGTAATATTTGGTCACAAACGGTACCTTGATTCCGTCGTAGACTATCTCTCTGTACGGCTCATCTGCGATAATGAATATCGGTCTTCCTATCTCCTTAGACTTTTTCTCAAGGAGGTCTGAGAGCTTTTTGATGGTCTCCTCAGAATAAACTGTGCCGGATGGGTTGTTTGGTGAATTGATTATGACACCTCTGGTGTGCGCATTGATTCTCTCCTCAAGAGCCTCAAAATCTATCTGAAAATGCTCTGTGTCTGCAGGCACCTCTACAAGCCTTGCTCCTGCTGCATTCACAAATACCTTGTACTCCGGGAAATATGGCGCTATGGTAATAAACTCATCATATGCGTCGCTTGTCAACGCACGAAAGCAGATTGACAGCGATGCCGCTGCTCCCATTGTCATGTAAAGGTTGTCCGCATTAAAATGTGTGCCGTGTGTGTTGTTCAAAAACTCAGCTATCGCCGCTCTCGTTTCCACGTCTCCCTGTGCTGACGTGTAGCCGTGCAGCGCAACAGAATCATAATCTGTCGCAAGCTCCTTTATTGTGTCATTTACTATCTGCGGAGCCGGTATGCTCGGGTTTCCTATTGAGAAATCATATACATTTTCCTTACCTACAATTGCTGCTCTTTTTTTACCATACTCGAAAAGCTCCCTGATTGCTGAGCGCACGCTTCCGAGCTGGTACATGCTTTCGTTTACTACCATTTTCTTGTCTCCTTATCTCTGATGTTCTTGCATGTTTACTATTATAATATCTCTGCTTATGACATACAAATATCTTTATAAACATCTCTTTATACACATATTGTTACCATTTATGACCGTTTATCCTGATATGAATGCCTCCATCCCGGCACGCTTCGTCATCTCAATATGCTCCTTAAGCTCGCGGGCTGACATTCGCAGTGCCCCAAGGCTCATTACCGTCTGCTGTTCCAGTCCGTCCGAGGTTGCCACTGTTACCTTGTACCTGTCACGTATGCCAAACACAGTCTTTTCGATAAATGCATCGGCTGTCTCGTCCTGCTTTGTATACACAACCTCTATGTTGTGGAAGGTCTCTCTCTTTCCGGCATTGCCCTTCACCTTGTACGCATCAAACACCAGCAGCAGATGACAGCCCTTATAGCCCTGGTAATCCGATAAAACATCCTTCAGCGCATCTCTCGCCGAATCGATGTTTATGCGTGAAAGCTCCTTTAAATCCTCCCATGCAAATATTATATTATATCCGTCAACTATCAGGTACTCTTCCCCCGGGGATTTCTTCGGATAAATCGGATTGCCGTGCTTATCATGCTTTACGGTGCGCGGTTTACCACTTAGGCCTTCATACTCATTTTTCTTTTTACCTGACCATTTGCGCCTCTGATCCTCTGCGATATCGTTTTTGCCCATGCCAAACTCCCTGGCATAAACATCTGCAAGCTGCGCATCAAGCTCCACTGATGACATACCTGAAACAGCTTTCTCAAAGCTCGTCCTGCGGCGGTTTCCGGCAAGCGCCTGCGCATCCTCCGCTGAAAATGCATTCTGCGTGCGGGCACTCGCTGCAAGTGCCTCCTCAGACTCATCTCCGTGGTAGACATACGGCAGGTGCATATGCTCCGGGACCTCATCCCACGGCACCACGTAGCCTGAGCCGTGCGCACAAAATACCGAGCCTGTCGGATTGCGGAAATCCTCCTCGCTGTCATAGTGCATCTGCGCAATCACCTCCGCAGGATTGTGACACTCATCATAACCCCACAGCTCCAGTGTCAGGTGCCCGAGCCCCTTTGTATACGCATGCACCAGACTCACATAATCCTGCATTGTCGCAACCGGTGCCTTTCCTGTAATTGTTGCCATCTCCCTCGCAGCGGTTGTGGCAAACTGCGGGCTCTCGGCTCTTGCAAATCTCTGCTCCAGATCTGTCATTGCACGGCCGACATACTCCATCGGCACCTGTAGGATAAAGCTGTAGTATGGCTCCAGCAGCACGCTCTCTGTGGATTTAAGCCCCTGGCGGATTGCTCTGTATGTAGCCTGACGGAAATCGCCTCCCTCCGTGTGCTTTACATGTGCTCTTCCTGTAAGAATAGTGACCTTCACATCGGTAAGCGCTGAGCCTGTGAGCACACCCCTGTGCTCCTTTTCCTCAACGTGTGTGGCTATGAGGCGCTGCCAGTTTTTGTCGAGCACATCCTCACTGCAGGTGGATGTAACTGTGATTCCGCTGCCACGCTCCGCCGGCGACAAAAGCAGATGCACCTCTGCATAGTGGCGCAACGGCTCAAAGTGTCCTACTCCCTCGACAGCCCTTGCTATCGTTTCCTTATATACAATGCTGCCCGGTCCGAACGTGACAACAACACCAAACCTGTCCTTTATGAGACGCACAAGCACCTCCATCTGCACCTGTCCCATGAGCTGCACATGGATTTCCTTAAACTCCTCCACCCACACTATGTAAAGCTGTGGGTCTTCCTCCTCAAGCTGCTTTAGCTTTTCCATAAATGCCGCCGGATTTACATCATCCGGCAGAATCATCCTATAGTTTAGTACCGGTTCAAGGATTGGCATATTGGACTGCTGCTCACCCCCGAGCCCCTGCCCCGGAAATGTCGAGCTAAGACCTGTGACAGCAACTATCTCCCCAGCCTCTACCGCATCAGCTATCTCATATTTTTCGCCGGAATACTTTCTTATCTGATCGATTTTCTCAATCAGAAGGCCTTTCACCTCGTCACCGCCATGCGCTTTGTACTCTATTTTGTCCCTGACCCTAAGACAGCCTCCGGTAACCTTTAAAAATGTCAGCCTGCTGCCTCTGTCATCCCTGCCTATCTTGTATACGCGGGCAGAAAAATCGTCAGGGTAATTTCTTTCACACATAAACCGCGAAAGTCCCTGAATCAGCGTATCCACTCTGTCAAGCTTAAGTGCCGAGCCGTAAAAGCAGGGGAACACCTCCCTTTGAGCCACCGCCTGCGCAATATGTGCATCCGCAAGCTCTCCCGATTCCATAAATTCATCTAAAAGAGGCTCACTGCACATGGCAAGCTCATCAAATAAATCATGTGAAGAAAAGTCAACGCAGCCATCGCTCAGCTCACTCCTTAGCTCTGCCTGCACTTTCTCCGCATCCGTGCCCTGCATATCCATCTTGTTTACAAAAATAAATGTCGGCACGTTATAGTGCTTTAAAAGTCTCCACAGTGTGCGCGTGTGCCCCTGCACTCCATCAGTTGCGCTGATTACAAGTATTGCATAGTCGAGCACCTGAAGGGTACGCTCCATCTCTGCCGAAAAATCCACATGCCCCGGTGTATCAAGCATGACTACATGCCATGTACGAGCTGTATCTGCCGTACGTGCTACATCTGCTGTACGTGCTGTATCTGCTGTATCTGCCGCATTTGTGCCACGCGAAATATCAAGCCTTGCCTGCTTTGAAAAAATGGTTATTCCACGCTCACGCTCCTGCGCATCGTTGTCCAAATACGCGTCCTGATGGTCCACGCGCCCGAGTGAGCGAATCTGCCCGGTGCTGTAGAGCATGGCCTCAGACAGGGTTGTCTTTCCCGCATCTACATGTGCGAGAATTCCTATTGTAATGTGATTGTTTGTCATTTTCTGCTCCATTTATGCCTCAATCCAAGAACAGAGACACCTGTGGATGTCTCTGTGTCAGCCTTTATATCATAATCCGTTGATTTCCTAAATTATAGCATTTTGTGGTTGGTCTGTCATCTTTTTTCTTGATTGACAGCGGGACATAAAAGGCGCCGCTTAATTGACAAATATTTATTCCATACATATAATGTGATTACGGAAATTTTTGAATGGTATGAAAACAATGCGAGGATAATATGAACAAAAAAGAAGTATTGGAACTAAAACGAAGATTAAAAAAAGACCAGGCAACCTTCAGTCGTCTGGTCGGCTGCTACGTGGACTGCAACCATGAAAAGGTCTGCAAATTCGGTGGCAAATTTCTCACTCTGGAGGAGGATGAATACTACAAATATCTCGAGATTTCAAACAAGGTGCTTTCCGGCACTCTCGGAAACAACCTGCTCAATCTGCAGTTTCCGCTTGAGGAGGAAGAGGTCGGAGGCCGCCAGCAGATTCTCATGGCGCTTCGCGACAGCGAGCTTAATGATGAGACTCTGCTCGATACATACTATGATCTGGTCATCGACACCTACGATGAGGCCGGGAACTATCTGATTCTTTTGTATCTCGACAGCTACGATGTCATGACACGCACAAAGGACAACATCAACGTGGATGAGTCCGAGGAGGTGTACAAATACATGCTCTGCGCCATCTGCCCTGTCACACTTTCAAAGCCGGGCCTTGGCTATCTGGAAAAGGAGCAGCGTATCGGAGCCCGCATAAGGGACTGGGTGGTCGGCGCTCCTGAGACAGGCTTTTTATTCCCTGCTTTCAATGATAGGAGCACTGACATACACTCCACTCTTTTCTATACGAAAAATACCAAGGAGCCTCACTCTGAGTTTATGACAAACGGCCTCGGCTGCGGTGTGGAGCGCACAGCTACTGAGCAGAAGATGGCTTTTCATTCAATCGTCAGAAACGTGCTAGGTGCTGAGGACGAGAGCACTGATGACAAGCTGCTTGATATCCAGCAGAATCTGTCCGAGATGGCCGATGACTATGCTGAGACTCACGATGATGACGATGATCCGTTCATTCTCGACAGCGAGGCTATGAACAAGGTGCTTAGTGACTGCCATGTCTCTGAGGAAAAGATTTCACGCATTGAAAAATCCGTCAATGAGGCCTTCGGTGACAAGCCGCCTATCGCAGCCAATGTCATTGATTCAAAGGCTCTTGCAGCTAATGAAATCCGCGTGGAAAAGCTTGCTCTTGAGAGCCAGGTCGGCGATTTAACTCTCGAGCTCAATGAGAAAAATGCGCAGCTTGAGGAGAAAGATTCTGTTATCCAGGAGAAAAATAATCAGATTGAGGAGCGCACCTCACAGCTTCTTGAGAAGCAGGAGGAGATTGATAATTACACTGCCCAAATTAAGACCTATGATGTGGTGCTTCATGTAAAGCCGGAGAAGGCTTCACAGATTCATGCGCAGGTCATCAATGGGGAGAAGTGTCTCGTCATTCCTATGAGGGAGAATGAGAATGCGACCATAAATGGGGTGAATACAAATCTGTAGGGACGCATCATAGTGCATCGCTTATGGTACTGCGCTTTATAGGGCTTCGCATATCTAGTTTGTGGATACCGGCCTAGCATGCAGTATATTCCTCAGAAAAATATAAAATCAGCCACGGCAGCATTTGCGGATAGTTTATTGATAGTTTGCTATGAATTGTCGTATCCACATTTTATGGAACGCCGTGGCAGTTTATATTTTTCTTCGGAACACACCGCATACTCTCCGGTAAATTTAGGGTACTTATGCGAAGCAATCGACGATGAGTTTAAAAGGGCGTGTGAAAACACTTTTGTTTTTCACACACCCTTCATAATGTTATCACCTATGAAATAATATCCTTTTATAAAGGCACTCTCGTAATACTTACCGGTTTACCAGCTCAGCACCTCATGGCCATCCTCTGTGACGAGTACCATGATTTCCCACTGGGCTGATGGAAGACCGTCGTCGGTGTATACTTCCCAGTTGTTCTTGTCATCTACGTAGATATCGGCCTTGCCCATGTTGACCATTGGCTCGATGGTAAATATCATGCCTGGTGCCATGACCATGTCGGTGCCGCGCTTGGTGTTGTAGCCTACCCACGGATCCTCGTGAAATTCAAGTCCCACTCCGTGTCCACCGATTTCACGCACTACTGTGTAACCGTTTGCAAATGCATGGTCGTGCACCGCCTGTCCCATATCTCCGAGGAAGCCCCACGGCTTTACCTCTTTGAGTCCAAGCTCCACACACTCCTTTGTGACTTCAACGAGCTTTTTCTTCTCAGGGCTTACATTTCCGATACAGTACATTCTTGATGAATCCGAAAAATATCCGTTTAAAATTGTAGAACAGTCTACATTTATGATGTCACCATCCTTTAAGATGACGTCCTTTGAAGGAAATCCGTGACAAACCTGCTCATTTACCGATGTACATACGCTGTAAGGATAACCCTCATAGTTGAGCGGTGCAGGGATGCCGCCCATGCTGGTGGTCATATCATAGACTATTTTATCAATCTCTGCTGTGTTCATACCCTCGTGGATATGCTCTCCTATGTAGTCGAGCACTGCGACATTTATCTTGGCGCTCTCCTTGATTCCCGCTATCTGGTCAGGTGTCTTAATGATTGAATGGCTCGGTATCTTATGATGTGCCTCAGCAAGCTTTTCAAGCTTCATATCAAATGCCGCATGACAGGTCTTATATTTCTTTCCGCTGCCACACCAGCAAGGGTCATTTCTTCCAATTTTTGTTGACATAAAATCTTCTTTCTAGTGATCAAGAGTAACGTTTCCCATATCGACTCTTTTCCACACTTTTTCTTTTATTTTATAGTTATTTTTCTCCAGCAGCTTCTCATATCTGCCTCCCGAGAAATCATAATCCGTTATATCGGCATTGTCAAGCCCTGCATATATATGCCTACACGCCGGCCATGACAGCCAGCACTGCAAGTATAATTGTTATGATGTGTTTTCTTATTTTGCGCAAAGCTTTGCAACCACCTGATTTATGACCTTTCCGTCAGCCTTGCCCTTGAAATGCGGCATGACTGCCTTCATTATCTGCCCTTTGTTTCCTGTTGCGATTACATCCGAAAACTGCTCTGTGAGCTCCTTTTCTACCTCTTCTGCCGACATCATTGCAGGAGCGTACTCCTCAAAGATTGCATATCTGGTATTGTACTCATCAAGCAGATCTGTTCTTGTGGCAGGGCATGTGTCAATCTGCTCCTTCACGGATTTCATTTCCTTAAGGATGACCTTGTTGACAAGCTCCTCCGGTATATTGTCTCTGCAGCCCTCATCTATTGCCGCCTTTTTGGCTGCCGATACAAGTGAGGATATAGCATCCTTTCTTACCTTGTCTCTTGCTTTCATTGCTGCAATCATGTCTTTTTGTAATTGTTCCATCTGCATGGCTTGTTCCTCCTGCTTTTCTTACTTTATTTACAGGCTTGCTAGTTCGTTTTGTGCGAATTGGTGCCGTCTATCTCTATAATACACCTTATGGTTGGAAATTGCTATTATTTATTACAATGAGTTTGTTGCCGGTTACTAACATTGGTTCGTGGCGTAAGACACGGACATGCCTCCAGATGCAAGGGGCTCTCAATGCGCTAACGCTATGCTGTCAAGAGGCTGTACGAATTATGCCTGTATGGTTTTCTATGCTCGACGAAACCGGCTTTTATGCGCCGTCCATGGCGCATAACACCTTGCCCTGCCGTCCATGGCAGGACATTTCTGTGTTCCATGTGCATAATTCTACAGACTCTAAACAGCTCCGCTAGTCGCTTATTGAGAGCCCCTTGCATCTGGAGGCATGTCCGCGTCTTACGCCCCTTACTTTATTGGTAACCATTCAGCTCTTTGTGATAAAAAAAAGAGCCGGTAAGTATAATAAATATACTTATCGGCTCCTAACCATCCTATACAAGACGCCGTATAGCAAGTATTGTATGACACTGTACGCTTCTGTTTGCTGTGATTCCTGCCTTTGTGGACTGTGCCTCCACTATAACACCACCACCTGCATATATAGCTACATGTCCCGGATATACCACTACGTCTCCCGGCTGTATATTATCGAAGGATACGGCCTGTCCCACAGACTTAAATGCCTGTGAATATCTCGGTGTGCTGATACCAAAATGTGCATATACCTCATGTACAAAGCCTGAACAGTCTACACCGTTTGTAAGACTGTTTCCAGCCCATACATATGGATTGCCCACAAACTGCATAGCGTATGATACTACAGAGCTTCCTGAAACTCCTGTTGAAGCACCCGGGTTCTTTCCACCGCCTGCTGCATAGTCACTGGCAATACTTCCGCCCTTACCGGCTCCACCACCATCATAGCTTGGACTGCTTGATGAGCTGTTCGCTCTGGCAGCGGCTGCGGCTGCAGCTGCTGCCGCTGCTTCCTGCTCCTGAATGATTTTGCCCTGTGCCGTAATGATATTCTGATAATTATCTGCCTGCTGCTGTGCCTGAGCTATCTGGCTTGCATACTGCTCCTTCTGGTTTTCAAGAGCTACTATAGCCGCCTCGACATCTGCCTGCTGCTTCTCATAGTCATCCTGCATGGCTGTGAGCTCATTCATGTCGTTGTCAAGCTTAGTACCAATCTCCTTCACCTGCTCAACTGCTGCCTGATAAGAATCCATAAGAGCACGATCCGAATCATATACATCTGACACGTACTCTATACGATTGAGCATATCTGTGATACCTTTTGACTCAATAATTGCTGTCCAGATATTGTCCTCAGCGCTGTTTTCATACATGAACTGTATACGCTTCTTCATGGCGTCATACTGCTCCTGCTGCTTTTCCTGAGCAGCTGCAAGATCCTTCTGATTCTGCTCTATCTCTGCCTGTTTATTTGTGATATCTGTCTGAAGCTTCTTTTGTGCTGCAAGAATCTCATCAAGCTTTGCAGATTTATTCTTTATATCATCAGCAGTAGTCTGCTGCTGATCCTTTAGACCATTAATCTCATTCTTCTTATCCTTGAGATCCTTCTCAGCCTGTGACTTCTTCTTCTCTGCATCCTTCTGCTTCTGTGTCTTGGCATATACCTTCTCAAGTCCACTGTTTATGTATCCGCTAAATGTAGTGCCCTCTACTGCCGGTCCTGTAAAAACGAGTGCCGATGTTAACACAGTACATATAGCACGTGTCCATTTCTGATTCATTTTATTCCTCCTGTAATACGACGGTCAGATTGACCTTTCCTTCCACAATTTACGTTCAATATACATTCGGATATATTATCGCACAAAATGAATCTTTTTTCCACATCTTTTTGTAAATTTACAGAATTTTCCACATTTTATATAATGATATGATTAAAAAGTCAAAAGGTATCTTGCCCCTAATTTATGATTCACATACGCGCTATTATAAGTCTATCATCAGGTTTGATGCTATCTGATGTCAGAGCATTTATTTCCATTATGTTTTCAACAGTGGTGCGGTATCTTTTTGCAATGTCCCACATTTTATCATCCTTCTGCACTATATAGCCAACCAGAGCTGCTTCCTCTTCAGTATCAGACGCTGTTTTTTCCTGCTCCACCGATATTATGACTGACACTTCATCCTGCTGCAGGGCAATAGCGTTTATGCTGACAACACCCTTAATTTCATATTCGCTGTTGTCGAGCAGATTGACCTGCACCTGGTCTACCTGCAGATTTACCTCGCAGCAGGTGTTGGCATCCATGCCGGGTATCTCAACAAACTGTTCAAACGGCACAGAGTCTGTATGCATCTCTATCGGACAGCCATCGTCCTCCACAATATTCACACAGTTCACCTGCAATACACCTGACACAATAATTCCTGTGTCTGCATTTTTTATCTGTGCAATAGCGGCCTGCGTCTTTGTACCGCATATTCTTAAAATTCTCTTTTTGCTGTTTTCTCTGTACAACTGCTCCAAAATACGGCATTTTGTGTCATTTTTCATAAGAAGGCTGCATACCTTCATCTTTTCAAACACAGGTTTTACCGGACATGATACGCTGTACATGTCATTGAGCACCTCTACTGTTTCCTCACTCCAGACCTTTCCATCCACCGCAAGTGCTGCCTCAATCGAAAGCTGCCTGAGCTCTCCGTCGTAATCATTTTCCGCCTCAACCTGATGCATGGCAGACTGTGTGCGAAGCCAGGCAATATTTCCGGCATTATCACCCTCGCAGCGTATTTCATTTGAAAACCCCTCCTGCACCTCAAAGCAGCAAATTTCCTGTTCTTCACTCAGATACACTATACACGCATGGCACTCGCCTGTCAGTGTAATATGGTCACGCTCGTATGTATACTCCAGATTTCTCATATCAACAAGACTTGATATGAGCTTGCATATATTCGGCTTGGTCTTTGGCAAGGTGACGACATTTTTTATTCTGACAATATCCCTTACAACACTGTCAAGCTTAAGCACCTTCATCTGCCCCATAAGCTGCTCCACGTCCTTGTCATCAATCCTTTGCGCAACCTCAAGATTTTCTTCCTTCTCTCCATAAAGCTCCACGCTTATAATGCCTCTGACCGAGAGTTTTCGCGAATTGATAACCCCAACCGTAAGCTCATCAAGCCCGGTATACACACGAACCGTATCCTTCTCGCAGACTCCTTGAAGAACAAGCTTCTCCTGAAACGGTATTGCATCCTTTATATGCTCCACCCTGTTTCCGCCGATATTTTCCTCCGACTCATCGCCTTCAAAAACTTCCTCTCTCGTATACAGCACTTCAAATTCAATGCTTCCACTCAGCCAGATATTCTCGCCTGACGCTTTTATCTCGTCAAGCTTTACCTGCCCGTTCTGACAAACCACTTTGGAAACATCAGGCTTGTTGTCCTTTATGACATAATCCCTGTCGAAGCCAACCTGCGACATATCCTTTACCTTTTCTATGCATTGTCTGATTTTTTGTGTAATTAACTCCATAAAAAATACCCCACTTCAAATATGTATATAAAATACATATTCAAGATGGAGTAACTTTATGCAGATGCAAATATTTAAATTCATGATCATTATAATAAAGATGTAACATCTTTACTTCATGATACTAGCAAAGCTGCATCCTTATATCTTTTGTAATCACATCAGTGTAGGTGAAAGATAAGAGCTGTGGCGGATTCTGCTCAAACTCATCATCTATCAGAA
>UMHV01042690.1_pt1 | contig 11183 bp, 5 predicted proteins | sample 1965621 | NCBI WGS metagenome assembly UMHV01 (sample SAMEA4836108, study PRJEB28245) | human gut metagenome | biome: gut microbiome; material: fecal sample | place: Denmark | collected 2008 | reverse complement strand
ATTTTAACGTTAGCTACACTTATGCGGATAAGTGTAGCTAACGCACATGCGATGCGACTGATAGATTGGCAATAAATGGAAACAACAAGCCATTTCGCCCAGCTCTATATGCTATCGGAACGAATTGCGTTTGAAATCGTTGTTCTCCCATATGAGTAGACCGATGGTCGCTGGGACTATCTCACCATCTGCCGCTTTTATCTCAGACACGTCGACTAGGCGGACCTATCACAGCAAGCCGGCATGGTAGACAACCGCATGGAAAGGATGGACATCATTGTGAAAGCACGGGCATCCCTTGGATGTCGGAGTCCACTACCGTTTTGAGGATGTCGCGAATCAGGTCCATGTCACGGCGTATCGGATCTCTTTTCGATTAGACCGGCATATTCTTCTTTGTCTTCGTCGTCGAGCAGCGCATAGGCGTCAAGCAAGACGTCTTTGGGGGACGGCGATGTTATTTTCGAGGATGTCTGCTATTAGCCAGCTCAGCGAGTAGTATGGTTCTCCTGCATTAAAGCCATCATCGAGGGATTGGACTTGGCCATCGGGAAGAGAATCGCAATAGGGTCTCAACTGTCGGTAGGCTGCCGCCACTTGCCGATCCAGGGGCCATAACCTTTCCCTTTCCTGTGTGGTGGTCAGATGGCCGGTGTAAATGCGAAAACGTTTCTCTTTGCCGTGTCTTTTCTGCAACCATACGCGGATTAGTTCTTCTTCCACGATTCTATAGCGAGTTTGCCTGTTCTCATCAGCCCGTTTGATGTAATCCGGATCGGCCACCCCTAAATAAAACGCCCATTTCGCTTTCATTTCATCCCAATCGTCTAGGAAATGTATATTCCCTTCGACGCGAATATCAATCCCATATCTTTCGAAAATATGATTCCGAGCCTTGAAATAGGCATAGCCGCGAGTGGTCTAGGTCATTGATCTGACAGGCTTCTGAAACAAGACCCTGCTCGTGGAGGCGCAGACCGGCGTGGTCTAGGTCATTGATCTGACAGGCTTCTGAAACTCCAACCTCTCACTTTCGTGACCGAGGTCAGTGGTCTAGGTCATTGATCTGACAGGCTTCTGAAACATGGATTCGGAGAGCGTCACGTCCACCGTGGTGGTCTAGGTCATTGATCTGACAGGCTTCTGAAACGAGGAGATGGCAGATGGCATCGAAGACGAAGTGGTCTAGGTCATTGATCTGACAGGCTTCTGAAACAGGGTAAACGGCTTACCATCGGCTTTCCCTGTGGTCTAGGTCATTGATCTGACAGGCTTCTGAAACTACCGTCCCTCATGGTTGACCATAAATCCGGAGGTCTAGGTCATTGATCTGACAGGCTTCTGAAACATTATCGGCGTGGTGTCCACGCACAATATCGAGGTCTAGGTCATTGATCTGACAGGCTTCTGAAACTTCGAGTGGGAGGAGATTCACGACATCCTCGAGGTCTAGGTCATTGATCTGACAGGCTTCTGAAACCGTGGCCCAGGTGCACAGGAGGATCGTGCCAGGTCTAGGTCATTGATCTGACAGGCTTCTGAAACCCTCATGCCGCACAGGCCCAAGGTCAGCACCAGGTCTAGGTCATTGATCTGACAGGCTTCTGAAACTGAAGTTCCTTGTGGTCGGTGCCGCGCAGACAGGTCTAGGTCATTGATCTGACAGGCTTCTGAAACACATTGTGGAATTCGACACGGGCATGTGGGCAGGTCTAGGTCATTGATCTGACAGGCTTCTGAAACAGTACCGACTTGTGGTTTGATATGTGGTGGGTGGTCTAGGTCATTGATCTGACAGGCTTCTGAAACCAGTGCGGAGTCATGCACGACCGGGACGTGGTGGTCTAGGTCATTGATCTGACAGGCTTCTGAAACCTTCGCATCGAACCAGTCCAGCAGATCGCCGTGGTCTAGGTCATTGATCTGACAGGCTTCTGAAACAATGGCGGCCCAGCAGACAAGCAAACCAAGTGGTCTAGGTCATTGATCTGACAGGCTTCTGAAACTAAGGACATGCCTTACAAGTGTGTCTGGGCGTGGTCTAGGTCATTGATCTGACAGGCTTCTGAAACAGTCAGATTGCCAATGATGGTGATTACGGTGTGGTCTAGGTCATTGATCTGACAGGCTTCTGAAACGTGAGTGGCACGAATCTGCTGTGGGGCGGCGTGGTCTAGGTCATTGATCTGACAGGCTTCTGAAACGGGCAGACTGCAGCAGCGTTCCTATCAGGCGTGGTCTAGGTCATTGATCTGACAGGCTTCTGAAACAAATCGACCAGACAGTTTCCGCCGCACTGTGTGGTCTAGGTCATTGATCTGACAGGCTTCTGAAACACGCCATCGTTCTCTGGGACAACATCGACCGTGGTCTAGGTCATTGATCTGACAGGCTTCTGAAACTTCGGCAACCAGGACACCACCAGCGAGTGGGTGGTCTAGGTCATTGATCTGACAGGCTTCTGAAACTCAAGTGCGCGCTTGACTGGGCTTTCGTTCGTGGTCTAGGTCATTGATCTGACAGGCTTCTGAAACGCACGCCCTGATTGTCGGTGCGCCACAACGGTGGTCTAGGTCATTGATCTGACAGGCTTCTGAAACAACGATAACCCTTAATCTGACTCAGATTAAGTGGTCTAGGTCATTGATCTGACAGGCTTCTGAAACCCAACGCCTTGAAAGTGCCGAAGGCGTCGAGTGGTCTAGGTCATTGATCTGACAGGCTTCTGAAACCGCAGACCATACGCAAGTGGGCTAACGTCGGTGGTCTAGGTCATTGATCTGACAGGCTTCTGAAACAAAAAAGGTCTTCGAGCGAGTTAATGACCAGTGGTCTAGGTCATTGATCTGACAGGCTTCTGAAACACTCATTGCGTTGAATCGCGCCATGCTGGAGTGGTCTAGGTCATTGATCTGACAGGCTTCTGAAACAACCTGAAATACAAGTGTTCCTATGATGTGGTGGTCTAGGTCATTGATCTGACAGGCTTCTGAAACCTATGTGGTTGGGACAGTCGAAGCGGGTTTGTGGTCTAGGTCATTGATCTGACAGGCTTCTGAAACCGTGGAAAAACCCACCGTCACACCAGGAACGTGGTCTAGGTCATTGATCTGACAGGCTTCTGAAACCGAGGATGGACGTTTTGGCGCTTTCGACCGGTGGTCTAGGTCATTGATCTGACAGGCTTCTGAAACTTCCGCGTATTCCAGATGTTGAACGATTCGGTGGTCTAGGTCATTGATCTGACAGGCTTCTGAAACTACATGCGGACGGTTGCGTTGCAACGTGTGGTGGTCTAGGTCATTGATCTGACAGGCTTCTGAAACAAGCGATCGGGCTATACCCGTCGGGGCGATGTGGTCTAGGTCATTGATCTGACAGGCTTCTGAAACTATAAACGTATACACATGCCCCTTAACCACGTGGTCTAGGTCATTGATCTGACAGGCTTCTGAAACTCCATCATCGCATCCATTGCCGTGACCGTAGTGGTCTAGGTCATTGATCTGACAGGCTTCTGAAACTGGTGTACACATCGGAGGTGTTCGCCTTGGGTGGTCTAGGTCATTGATCTGACAGGCTTCTGAAACCAGACACTTACCAACACAATGTATCTCAATGTGGTCTAGGTCATTGATCTGACAGGCTTCTGAAACATCGGCCGACTGTTGCGCATACGCCCTCGTGTGGTCTAGGTCATTGATCTGACAGGCTTCTGAAACGTTCCAAACTTCATCCCCTGCATCGGCCATGTGGTCTAGGTCATTGATCTGACAGGCTTCTGAAACTATTGTTCAGGTCGTTGTTCATATGAACGCGTGGTCTAGGTCATTGATCTGACAGGCTTCTGAAACACCTGCGCGACGAGTTCACCGGCGTGCTGAGTGGTCTAGGTCATTGATCTGACAGGCTTCTGAAACTCGCCCGCTGTTTCAGCCCCCCCCACTCGTGTGGTCTAGGTCATTGATCTGACAGGCTTCTGAAACGCCGCCGTGACCGTCTGGGAATCCGGCGGCGTGGTCTAGGTCATTGATCTGACAGGCTTCTGAAACAAAAATACTGAATGCTTATCGCGTCGGCAGGTGGTCTAGGTCATTGATCTGACAGGCTTCTGAAACGAGACGCCGGAAGTGCCGGGCACCGTGTCCGTGGTCTAGGTCATTGATCTGACAGGCTTCTGAAACTAATTTTACGTTCGATTATCGACTTGTGGAGTGGTCTAGGTCATTGATCTGACAGGCTTCTGAAACTCGATGCCGGGCTGGTCGCCTCCCGGCGTGGTGGTCTAGGTCATTGATCTGACAGGCTTCTGAAACAGCATCATGCGCGACTCTGCCATGCCGGTAGTGGTCTAGGTCATTGATCTGACAGGCTTCTGAAACCGATAGCCTTGGAGCTTCCTGAACAGTTCATGAGAACTGAACATAATCTCCATCAACATAATGGCTTCTTCCTTCTGTCAGGGTAACCCTTTTGTTGCAGCATTCCAGGTCAAGAAGCTGCATACCATTTTTTAATAGGTCTCTATGTAAATAAATCAATTGGTCGTTATTACAATATTGAGTTGTATGAAGCGTCACAAGCATCCTGTTCTCAGCAAGAGCACCGGCAGTATCAACCACCATCTGAATTTTATCAAATAGGGAACCCACAGAGCTCACATCAACACGTAATTTTGCCATTGAAATCGCAGTTTTCAAATCCAGCGAAGAAGAAATTTCCAGAGGCAAATCATCATCCCATATTTCATCTTGAATAAGCGTTTTTAACTCTGCCTGCAACTCAAGCACTCTAGTTAATTTATCAACATCAAATTCATCTATTATTTTCTTAATTGCCGCTTTTTGGAATAGTGCATTGTAGTCAACAATATCAGCGCAATCCCCAACATACAATATTGATTTTGTTAAGACCGCGGTCTTACTCCCATCTCCCAGAACCACGTCATCACCAAACCCCTGTAGGCCCTCCACAAATTTAAACAAAAGTTCTGGCGACGATAATCCCAATACATTCAGCCCTAATTCAAGAGGCATCACATCGAGCGGATACATGACAATGCTATCAATCATATAATCACTGTCCGTTCATCCGAATTTCTTACATCCTCAATTCGATTTCCTAAAAGAAATTTGATTGAAGCATATTGCTTTTCCGTAATAATCAGTGACTGCACCAAACCTTCTTCAGGAACAAAACTCGCCACACGGCCTTCAAGAAAACCAGCCGATTCACGAGTGGTAGCGATTCTAGAATATACTGATTCTTGAACCATAATGAAACCTTCTCGCAACAGATTCTTTCGAAAAGTTGCGTATGCCTTACGCTCTGCTACTGTTTTCACAGGCAAATCAAAGAATATCAAAACCCTCATAACCCTATACCTCATCAATAAACCCCAATTCTGGCAATCTGCCATCTCCTGATAGGTAATGGAATGCATCGCGAACAAAAATATTGATCAATTGCGTCAAACAAGTTCCAAATTCAGGCAAATCAGTGCGCAACAGCCGTATAAGCTCATTCTTCACTTCTGAGTTCAGAGTTTGTTCCCTTAGCTCAAATACTTTTGCATCAACAAATGGCCGAAAAGGCTCCATAAGGTCACAAGCAAGATTAAAAGGATTCTTCTCGCTATCATGATGGATGCCGAATTCAGTTAAATAGCCAAATTCTGCTATCTTTCGAGCGACTTCAGACATCACTAACGAATAGCCGTAATTTAACAATCCATTCGTTTCATTACTATCATCTGAGCGAACAAATTCATAGGTAAACAGTCTTGGAAAATACATATGAGCCGCGACCGCTTCACGGTTATCCGAATCTCCCGGCTGAACAGACGTGATTAATGTTTTCATCTTTTCTATATCAGGGAAAGCGCACTTTTCCTTTAATACGAAAATCTGATGAGCTATCTTTTCTTGCACGATTCGTTGCCATAATATGTTCTTTCGTTCTTCCGCCCAACCCATTTGTTGCACAATGCATACTCGTCTAGAGGATTCAGTTTCGTATGGGTTTGTTTCACCAATTGGGAGATGTTTATCATTGCAAAACACCACTTTGATATCCCGCTCAAGAAGAGATGCCATAGCGCTTGTGGTGATTACAGCTTGCGTTGTAGCAAACAGCACCATTCCAATATCATCGATTGGAATCTGAACAGTATCATCATCCGTTTGCACAACAAGCAAGTTCATCTTCATCGAAACTTTGCAATGTTGCGTCACTACAATATTCCGCCACGCCATACTCACTCCATCGTGGTTGTGGTATTCTGTTAAAGGATTGTTTGGTCGCAATCCGATTGTCTAGGTCGTTGACCTGACAGGCATATATTGAAATAAAGCAAGGTTTTTATAACCGAGCTTCAGAAGGATTAATGCCTTGCCTTATGGCTTTGGGCTTCCGGCAATGCCGGAAGCCCTTTTCATTTATTCAGCCTTTTTCAGTTCTGCAATAGTAATTTTCGTTTCAAATAGTCCAGACGGAGATTGAAAAACAAATTCGTCATCATCGGAGAAAGATACACTTCTAACACGTTTCCACTCGCTGGGGAGGCCAACCAACGAAAGGTTTGCACGACCAGGATCAGCATGAAGCGCGACAACAATCATCCCTAAAACATCCAACTGCTTGTCCAAATCAAGCTTCTCAAATTTAGTCCGCGCCTTAGCTAGCGTACTTTCTTCAACCCTGTGAAGCGGATAATGTTTATTTACCGCGTCGAATAATGCATCCCAAATTTGCATTATGTCTATTGAGCTTTTAGAAGTCCCACACTTCAGATAATCATCCAAGGCATTATATACATCACAATCCAGCCACAACTGTCGAGCATTATTCAATTCAGTAGCAGACTTTATTGTCATGCATGCCCCTTTATAGTGAATAAGCTGCATTGACGGAATATGTCGAAGCAAAATTTTCGCTTTTGCATATTCAGGCTTTTTTGCCACCAGTACTTTCTTCAATGCTTCATCCGAAGGGCAATCTCCCAACATCGAGTACTCCTGCATCGTGATGTTCACAAGACGTACTTTTCCCTTTAATTCGACAAGAATCGAATAAACCACCTTTGCGCTGGAGAAACCACCATACAAAGACGTATCGGCTTTATTTTTATCGAAAGCAATACCGTCATGCCCTTCTTTAACCGCAGCTCCATATCGCGTTTCGTTATATAGAGCGCCAAAACTATCCCCCACCTTCTGAGTGACAAGCATCTTACGATAATTCATCACTCTTCGGAGATAATCTTTATCAGCCTCACTCCACGCAATCTCACCAGTCTTAGGATTGATACGCTTATTTTCATCCGCCGAAGCCATAGAGCCGACAATAAAACCGAAGGCTTTACCGTGTTTACGGTCCCCCGCCTTCAATTTCTCACGATATCCTCTCAGGTAGTCCTGAAGATAGATATTATATGCATTCGCCGCTCCATCAGAAACTGCACCATTATCAAAGAAACCTCTGTTAACAGCAAACTGCCCAGCTACACCAAGACATAATGCATCCTGAGCATGGTGATAATCATTAATATCACGATTCTTATGTTCAAACCCGAGATATTGGCGCATCTCCTTGGTCAATTCGGAATTAAGTCCAATCACAGCAGAGCTATTTCCATACCTCCGCCGCATCAAAGTCGCCACATTCTTCATAATCTGACGAGTCTCTACCAGCGATCGCTCGACAAAACGCTCTTTCTCATGTCTACCGAAATCATTTTGTCGTACCAAACGTTCAAATTTAGTCTGGGAAATCAACCTATTATCCAACAGTTCCTGCCAAAAGCCTCTTCTTGCTTCTACTAGTTCCGGCAAATATGCAAAAGAGTCTGTTTTACGCGCATTGGCCGCACGGGACACAAGTACTCGATTGTCCAGGGAATCATTCTGCGTTACAGCTTGGGGAATAATATGATCGATATCGTAATCAGACGATAGCCTGTCGATATCCAGCTCTTCGCCCGTATACATATCCTTACCAAGCTGTGTGTAGTACAAGAACCAACGATCATCCTGAAGTCCTTTATCGTCGCTTGCCTCCAAGCGATCATAAATGTCACTGAATTCCTTTCTCAATCCAGCATTCTTGTACAACTCCAGCAAGCGATTCTTTCGAGAAGTGGTTCGCACGCTTGCCTGAATATCTCCGGCCAATTCTAGGAATATTCTCGATGGCTTCTTTCCAACGGCCTTAGAGATATCATCAATGAGTCGAACGGATTGGATGATTCCTCGTTTCACTTTCGGAGATACGTGAAGCTCGTCAACCATTGACTCCAACGATTGCTTTTTATCCGCTCCAAGATTCTGCTCATCAATCCATTCAGGAAAACCATAATTTTTATCAGTAATAATTTCCATAAAATTACGATCTTCAAAACGCATAATCTCAATGATGCTATGCTTCTGAGGGGCAAAATCATCACCAATCTTGCATTCGCCGACCTTGGTCGTAAGCAACTTCCTTGAAAGCTTGCCCCATCCCGTGTAGTGAGTCCTTGCCAACAATTCGCAATCACTATCGGACAGTCCATCAAGCATGCGCAACTGATGCAGTAAAGTCTCTTTATCCTCAAACACAGTCTGGAGCTCGATTATCTGCTCCATAAGCTCTGAATCTTTATTCACCCGTTCTGCGCCGAAAATACGGCACAGTTTTCCATATGATGACATAGAGCTCATAAACTTTGACTCGCTCGCCAAACCAGACAGCTCATAGGTACGGCCATACTCTTTGCGGAGCAGATTTTCCGCAGCCTTTTTGGTGACTACACCGCCTTTCATAAACAAGTTACGAATCAGCAGCGTCTTTTCTTCTCGACCAAGTCGTTGACGACGACGGTTTTCCCATCGGTTGCCCGAACGAACCGATAAACGGACATTATTTAGTTCGTTAAGAACTTCATACTCCTGATACAACATGGAGTTCTTCGGCAAGGTCGCCTCACCTAGCAGATAGCTATCTGTATCCACGAGCCGTTCAATGAAACGCCTACCCGACTCATCCTTGTCAACCATCTTATCGAAATTCCAAGGAGTGATTTCTCCAGATTTTTTACGCTTCATCCAATGGTTTTCGCCATTATCTGAAGGCTGCATTCCTTCCCGTTCCACCAATGGACCCACAAAATAAGGCACACGGAAAGTCAGCAAGCCTTCTATTTTATTGACTTGTTCACCGTTCTTTTCAAACGTATCCAAAAGGAACGGATAATATTTTCCTTGCTTTTCAAGAATTCTCCTAAGCTCATTTCGATGAAGCTGATACGGAATCACACCATTATCAGAGTCTCTTTGAACTGGGAAAAGCCGATCTTCATCAATTGCGTGCTTTAAATCCAATTTTTTGGATTCAGACAAATTAGAAGCCTCAATTAACTTCGAAAAATATTTATTTGCGTTCTGTCTTGTTTTTTCATACGTAGAAGTACCCCTGATGCTCCGACGTCGACCGTCAACCATTGTCCAGCCAACCAACTCACCATAATGCTTGTTGATTTCATCGGCATTGTCTTCCGTACGGAGCTCTTTTTTAATAAGATCCCAATTTCTTTGGTGTCGTGTGTAACTCGCACACATCGATTCAGAAACACTTTTTGCGTTACCAAGCAGTTGTTTCAGAGCGATAGCGCTATATTGTTTCTGCATTTTATCGAGTAACTCGCATTGTTCATCATCAAGCAAGCCCGAATCTACGACCTGAGCACGAACTTCCTCGTAATCAGATTTATTGAAATAAATACCAAGCGCTTTCTTTTCATCGCTGGTACGTTCTTCAGATGGGAAAATCTTCGCTAAATCAAGTTTATTTCCCTCTAGACCAGCAAAAATAGCCTTAATGACATTGATTTGTTCTTTTGGCAGTTCACACGACTCACAAATAACAGCAAGCGCATTTTCAACACGCATACTGCGAGAACCCTTTGTCGTGCACAACGTATCAGCAAGACGCTTTTTGTCGATTCCTGCCGTCCATGATCCATCCAGCTGCTCATCAAATACACACAGAATGATTTCACCGATAAGATTTAAAAGATTCTTTGAGTCGAATACACTCGAAGAATCCAAATCACCTTCAACAAGGAAATTACCTCGGTACTTCAACAGGTGATGGACAGCGAAATACACTTCTCGAATATCATGTTGCTTGTCATCTTCCATCAAAGTTTTGCGCAGATGATAAATTGTCGGATATTGTTTATAGAAACGTTTATCCTGATTCTTCGAATCGAATAAGACACCGCCATACCAATAATCCGCATTGTTCTCATCAGCAGGATGAACCCAGGAGTACTTCCTCCGCGCAAGGAATGACGGATCCACCTCTGCCAGGGGAGCATCAAAAATAGCATCAAGCATATGCAAACGCCAACGTCTACGAGAGTAGCGCCTACGAGTAGTACGAGCCATACGACGAGCTTCAGCAGTCTGCGCAGGCTCGAATAGCCTTACACCAATTAACTCACGCCCTTTAGCTCTCATCAACCGATAATCAGGAGTAAACGCGGCCCATCCAACGGAAGCATTACCGATATCCAAAGAAATTGCATAATTCGGAACTATTTTTTTGCGGCTCATAAGACCCCCGTTGGCTTAAAAACAATTAGCTATAGATTACACCTGATAACCCCTTTATCCGCATGGGACACGCTCGGCAATAACCCAAAATCTTTTTTTAAATTCAGACTAACCAAGATGAAAAAGCCGGGAACGGATGCGACGTTTAAATTACGACGAACCCAACTCCCGGCATCGCGACTGCTTCTCAAAGATGTGTGCTTGACTCACATGGATGGTACTGAGAACCATTCGCTTGCGATCTGTTTCCGCCGCGCATCCAACGCAACTCGACGCAGGCATGCGGCAGACACAAATCAAGTCTGTATCAATCTTCCAGCCGGCACAGAAGCCAGCCGAAAAGCCACAAACTACTTTAGTCACACGATTGAATAATCACAAATCGGTCACAAAAACCATGAAGCGGTATACACATCCGCATTATGTCATCCAAAGCTGCCATAATCACATACTCCTTACTTATAGGCGATGAATCGACTCTGATAATTACAAAAGTCAGTTGTTGCTATTATTTTTTTGAGAAATCTCTTGCGCTTTATGCTTAGATGATATGGCCTGATTTTTGTTCCGCCCTTATAGTGGGGCGGC
>UMHV01034408.1_pt1 | contig 11192 bp, 9 predicted proteins | sample 1965621 | NCBI WGS metagenome assembly UMHV01 (sample SAMEA4836108, study PRJEB28245) | human gut metagenome | biome: gut microbiome; material: fecal sample | place: Denmark | collected 2008 | reverse complement strand
GTTTCGACCGTTTCAAGGTAGGCAAGAAGATAGGTTTGCCGAAAAAGAAATAGATAAAAAGAAAAGCCCGATAGGAGAGCGTTGCTGCTTCCTGCCGGGCTTTGATTGTTGTGTATCGTTTACGCGATTTGTAAAGGCTTAACCAATTTGGTGATTACTTGTTTTCGTATGTAACAATGAGCTTGCTACCATAGGTTCCGGAAATCTGCTCAAGATCCTTGAATGACAGGAAGTCGATGCTCAATACATTGTCCTTGAATGTAGTGTTCAGATTAACGTCAGCCCACTTGTTCTCACCTGTCTCGAAATCCTGGTAACCGAAGTGTGCCTTGGCTGGCATATAGCTTGAATTGGTTACCTGCTGGTTGAGAAGCAGACCTACGAAAATATCCTCACCTTGGAATACATAAGAGAAGAGATCCAGAAGATAACGTACATCGATGGTACCAGGAATAGCCTTGATGCTCTTATCTGCGGTGAACTTCATGCTGCCACCAAATTCGTAAGAAGCCAGGTTGCCATCCTCCATGGTGATGTCGGTCAGCTGCAAACCTCTATACCACTTGTCCTTGTTTGTAACAGATGCAAGGGTATTGTCGTTGTTGTATGTCCAATAATCATATTGGGTTGTAGGGTAATCAGCCTCTGCCTTAGCTGCTGTGCTCTTTACAACCTTTCCGTTTTCGATGGTAAAATCGAGTTCACCATCAGTAATAGGGCTAACAGTCTTCACTACATTGCCATCGTAGGTGAATTTCCAACCAAGACCTTCTGCAGAAGCAATCTCTGCAAGTGTACCGTCTGCATTGTAAGTGAAGTTCATGGTTACGCTCTGAGCACCAATCATGGCCAACAAACCGTTTTCGAAATAGATGCTCTTGATACGCTTTGGCTGGAAGGCATATACCTTACCCAACTCCCAAGAAGCATTGCCGCGAACTAGAGATACGGCATATTCGCCCTCTGCCAAATCAGCAGGAATAGTAACCTTTACGCCATCAGAAGTAACTGTTGTCTCTAATGTCTTGTCACCAACTACAATCTTGTCGCCCTGGGCAAAACCGATACCGGTAAGGGTTACTTCCTCGCCAATACCCATCTCGCCTGGCAATGACAAGGTAGAGATTGGGTTGTCAGCTGCAAGAAGAGTCATGCTGCCCAATGTCCAGCTATCATTACCTGTCTTCAATACTACGTTTACCTTACCTTCAGTCATGGTGTAAGGAATGGTGAAGGTTGCACCGTTAGAAGACATCTTGGCATTGGTGTTAACCTCAGTTCCCTGCTCAGGCTGGAGATAAAGAGTCTGACCAGCAGCGAAACCGCTACCCTGTACTGTGACCTCGGCACCAATCTTTGCAGAAGTTGGAACCACTGCATTGCTTACTGGGTTAGTAGGACCATCGTCGTCTGATGAACACGCTGAGAAAGTGATGAATGCACAAAGCATCAACATCATTGAAATCAATTTTTTCATAGTGCTGTGTTTTAATTAATTAATAAATAAATATATTGTTTTTAAACTCTATTCTTACAACCCAGGCTGACTGTTCAGAATTTTCTCTGTGTCCTCGCTTGAAGGACGGGTCATGTCTGGATTCACGATTCTGCCGTTAGGATCGAGGAGGATGAAGCGAGGAATGCCGCTGATGCGGTAATCGCTCTGGAACTTGCTGCCCTTACCGATATAAAGTTGGGTACCGCTCAGTGCACCGCTCTTCACCCTGGCAGCCCACTTCGCCTTGTCCTGGTCGATAGAAAGACCTACGAAAACGATATTTCTGCCCTTGAACTTCTCTTCCAGTTTCTTGAGGAATGGCAACTCTTTCTGGCATGGTCCGCACCAAGTAGCCCACATATCTATATATATGTACTTGCCACGGAAATCACGGAGCGTCATCTCCTTGCCGTTTACATCCGCACCCTTGAACATAGGTGATGGACGGCCCACAGCCGCTTTGTCCCATTTGGCACATGCCTTCTTGAAGATGTCATTCAGGCGAGGCGATGTAACATAGGTGTAGTACAGATTCTGCAGATCGGTGATGTTCTCCACACCATTACCTTCAACATAGGTGAAAGCCAGGAAATGAATCAGCGATTCGCGCACCTTGTCGCTCTTCGTATTCTCGCCGATATAGCTCATCTCTGCAAGCACCTTAGGATAGAGTTGGCGGATGTTCTTTCCCGCTTCATCAAATACGTGGGCTGTCTCAATCATATAGTTGCGATACTCATCGTTGTCGGCGAGATCATCATCCTCCTTCACATACTGGCGTAGGGTATCGTAATAGTCTTTACCCAATACCAAAGTGGTATCCTGAGTGAGATAAGTATGACTTACCGGATACATCAGGAAGGCATTGGCATAGAAGTAGGTGATTCTGCCTTCTTCCATCTTCTGAAATTTGTCGTCGGCAGCAAACTTGCGTGCCTTCAGCAGGCGTTTCATCGAAGCTATCTTTTTGTCAACGGTAGCCTTAAACTCGCTCCAAGACTGGATGTAAGCCTCATTAGGTAAGCCGGTTAACTGAATCTTGTTCAAGTAATCGATAGCCTTCTCGTTGCCGCCCTTCACGGCGAAGGTGTTGTCGAAATCGTTGGCATCGAACGAGATGGTTACATCGTCGCCCTTCTGAAGATATACGTTCTTGGTCTTCTCGCCATAATAAACATTGGCGTAGAGAGCATCCATGCCGTCGAGCTGCACGGTAGCCTTTCCGTCGGTCAGTGGAAATTCGTTGACGCTCATGTGGTAAACGAGTACAACATTGGAGAGCACCGGATTCTTGACGTCAAATCTAACGGTGATGCCCTCAGCTGCGTGCATGTTCACTGCAGCAAGCAGGAACAGAAGCAATGATAATATTCTATTCTTCATTTTTACTTTCTTTTTTTTAGTTGATGATTAGTTGGTACGCTCACGGTAAGTAGCATCTACTATCTTGCCGAAGCCTGAATAGCTGGTAGGTGTAACCTTAGAGAAATCGCCCTCTGCGCTCATGCCGTCGTAGATGCGGAGTGTACCCGAACCATTGCTGTTCTCTGAACCTACGATGAGATCGTAATCATGGGCTGAAGCTGAATTCTGATAGAAATTAAACTTCATCATCGTGATGGTTTCGCCGTTGAAACTGAACTGACGCTCTGCCTTCAATGGTTTCTCTGAGAGGTTTACGCGATAAACGGTACCGCCTACAGCATAATACATGTAGTTCTTCTGCGAACTGAAGGCGAAGCAAGAGGCATTGGCGATGTCTTTGCAGTCGCTCAAGTCGCCGTAGTAAGCCTTACCCAGTGCAAAGGTGCAGTCGGCATAGCAGAGCATATCACCCAGCTGGATGCCATACAGTTCATATTTCTTTCCGCTGCGCAGGATGGTATAGGTGATGCCCATCTTGGCATTTCCCGGGTCATATTTCGTATTCTCCATATAGACGAAATCCTTGCCGGTAGGATATTCGCTGAAGGCTTTACCGGTTATCATATCCGATCCCTTGTATCCGGTAGCAATCTCTTCCATATCCTTCATGCTGTGATAGGAAACATCAGAGAGCGAAAGGCCCGGCAGGAATGGACAGCAGGACATGAAGCACTTGTTCACATTATCATAAAGCAGATAGATGGATGCGTAAGAGGATGCTCCGATGTTGGCTCCTACAGCTGGTGCAAGAACAGGCTGCTTGTTGACGGCAGCGAAGAGTCCCTGGATACCCATGTTGGATGCCGAATATGCATAGCCGTCGCTCACAATCATTCTCATCATGCCGCTTTGGTCGCATACCATGCTCTGTGGCTTCAGATTGGTCTGCTTGGCTACCTCGTACTTGAAGTCGTAATCCTTCTGCCATACAAAACTGTTATTTGACAGACGGGTGGCTCCGTCGGCAGTAAAGAGATAGAAAGGAGAGTCGGAATGTCCGCTGTTTGGCGCATACTGGATGCTGTATGGATGATTCAACTCAGGCATTCCGCTGCTCTTGAGGATGTCGAGATAGGTTTTGCCTGTAATCTTCGATATCATGTCGAGACGGGTCTTGCCGTTCACATCACAGAGCACCATCCAGCCTTCTGAAGAGGTATCGCTCACGGTGAGTGTATAGCTCTGCTGCCAGAAGAGTCCGGTCTTCTTCTCTGTTGCAGTGAAGTAGAGGGTATATTCTCCTGCAGGAAGCGTCATTTCCTGCACGAGATGTTTTTCGTTGCCAAGCACGGTCACCTCGTTGTCGCCCGACTTATTGATGACCTTCCACTCGTAGTTGTAGGCATCGAGGTCGGTAATGTTGTCGCCCAAATTTGGGTCGAGGTCGATGTTGGCATGGGTGAGTACCGAGATGGTCTCAGGTACGCCGGTGATAGTAGGCTCGTTCAGACTGTGATAATCGTAGTTGCCCTCATCTTGCGAGCATCCTGCCATCATTGTAGCCATCATCAGAGCCGCTGCCATTATTTTATAATTTCTCATAATCTTCCAGTTTTTTTTATTCTCCATAGAAAGCCAGCGCATTGCCCTTTGCATCGAATGCATCGGCATTGTATGCCTCGCCGTTGTTGCGAAGTTTCTGCTGCTCTCTCACATAGCTCTGCATCTCAGAACTTACATAGCTCTGCATGGCAAGCGTCATCTTAGAATCGTCGTTGAAATCGGCTGGGTCCAGGTCGAGTACCTTGCAAGCCAGTTCGAACTTCTGCTGGGTGAAATCGCCGAGCAGATCGGTCTTCCATGCCTTTGGTGCCGTGGTAAACCTGTCAGAGAAGATAATCTGATAAGAAAGGGTAGAAACCACATCGCCGTTGGCTGTCGTCTCTTCGGTAACAGGAAGAGTGAAGTTCTCGTTAGGCTGCAGACTTACCTGTATATGCTTCTCCTGAGTTTTCAGGATGGCAGTACGTTTCAGCGTAATCATATATTCCAGTACGGTTTCGCCCGCTGGCATCTCAGCCTTTTCTGGCAGGATGTAGTCTGTGCCTTCCTGTGCATCCTCCGAGCTAACCATTAGGGCTATCTCGCGAGGCTGGTCTGTAGGACGGCCTACCAGCTGTATCTTGACAGGCACCTGCATCTCATCGCCTTTCTGATAGACAAAGGTCACATTGGTGTTTGCCTGTAGAATATTGGTGTTGGAGCGATTGTTCAGGTAAACACCGTTAATGTTCTGAAAAACATCCGGTTCCTGTTCGCTACATGAGCCTAGAGATAGGGCTGCCATTGCTCCAATCAATAGAGTCTTTATCTGATATTTCATATAAAAATCGTATATAATTAGTCTTAACTATAAACTCTCAACTGTAAACTGTTAACTAGTTCTCTGTCTCTGAGTCAGGTAGTGGAACCACGAAGATGAGGTCGCTTGCCTTTGGATTCTTGTTCGCGTTAGAAGAGGTGATGATGTCGCTGTTCAATCGCTTGTAGAGATAGAACAACTGGCCTTCGCCATACAACTCGCGGATGTACTCATACTTCAGCAAATCAGGAGTCAGAGTCTGAAGGTTTGCTACACCGCGGTTTCTGCGTAGGGCATTGACATACTGTACTCCGTTAGCCAGGTTGTCGCTCTGGCTCTCGGCTGCAATGAGGAACATCTCACCCAGACGTATCATCGGAATCATCGTGTTCTGGATGCTTCCGTTAGCCACCATATCGCTATACTTGTAGAAATAACGGTTGCTGCCTGTTGCTATCCAGTTGGCACGGTAACGGTAGTCGTCCTGATAGCCGCCGGTTGTTGCTGCACCGCCATACACGATGTTGCTCATCAGGTTATCGTCCATGCGGAACACATAGTTTGGCAATCGTGACGGATCGTAGAAATTCTTGTGAATCTTGCTGCGGCTGGTGTTGGTCAGTGCAAACAGTACCTCTGAAGAGAAGATGCGGTCAGGGTCGGCTGGCGAACCTATAACCAGACTCTTGTCTACGAATGGGAAGATGCCCTGGTCGGCTGTCTTGATGACATCGGTGGCATACTTGAACGCCTCGGTCTTATTGCCCATATAGAGATTCACACGAGCCAGAAGGGCCTCTACGGCATAGTAGTTGAGTCGGAGAGCACGGTAGCGCATGAAGTTGCTGGTACCGTCCTGTGAACCGCTCATCAGGGTTCCTTCTGACTTCACCGGGTCGTTGGCAAGCAGGATGCGGGCTTCCTCCAGGTCGGCAACCACCTTCTCTGCCACCTCCTTGGCTGTGAGGATAGGCTCCGGACTGTTGGTCTGCTTATTATAATAAGGTATCGCCTTCTTATCGCTGTCCTTGGCATAAACCGGACCGAAGAGGCGTAGCATGTCGAAGTGCAGCATCGCTCTCAGCGCCAGTGCTTCTCCCTTTACTGCATAATAGTTGCCGCCTGTAAAGAGATCTTGGTTCTGGTCGATATTCTCCAGAATCTTGTTGCAGTTCAGAATCAGCGCATAAGCCTTGTTCCAGGTCTGGTCCAGGCGGTTGCGCCAGTATTCTGTGCCATACTGGTAGTTGGAGAGGTCTTTGTAGTTGCCCCATACGCTGTTGTCGGTACCGATGGCGTATGCACCACCCATCACCTCAATCATCTCTACCGACAGCGACTGGCCGTAGAGTGCATCGCTGTTGAGGTCGATGTAGATACCGTTGAGCATTTTCTGGTAGCCTTCTTCTGATTTCTGAAGCTCGCCCTCCGATATCTTGTCGTATGGTTTCACTTCCAACCAGCTGTCGCACGATACCATCATCGTGCTGCAGGCTAAAATCATTGTATATAATATCTTTTTCATTGCGTTCTGTTTAGAAAGTTGCACCTATTGAGAATGATATGGTACGGGCAAAAGGATAGTCGATGCCTCGCTCTGCCTTCACGGTAGACCAGCGGAAGATGTCGTTCATGTTGGCCTGAACTGAGAGTGCCTGCATGCCAAACTTCTTGGCGATGTTGAGCGGGAATTCGTAACCCAGATTGATTGACTCGCACGTAAGTGTATTCTCATCCATTACGAAGCGGGATGACTTGTCGGTCTTCTGTACCATCGAGATGCCCTTGAACTGGGCATTGCGGTTGTTGATGCTCCAGCGGTCGTAGAGGGCACGGCGGTCCTGGTTGTTGTAGATGTCGGCTGTTCCGATGTTCTCTACCTTGTCGAAGAGCGAACTGTTGAAGAGCTGGCCGCCATACTGGTAGCGGAAGAAACAGCTGAATGAGAATCCCTTGTAATAGAAGGTGGTTCCCAGCAGTCCCTCTACATCCGGTTCGGTATCGCCGCATACTACCTCGTCGCTGGCATCATAGGTAAACGAATAGGTGCCGTCGCGCTTGATGAACAACTCCTTGCCGGTAGCTGGATCGATGCCTGCAGAACGTACTGCCCAGATGGCTGTTGGACTTCCGCCGTCGTAATAGCGGGTGGTATTGTGGAGTCCTGTCTTTCCGCTCTCGTTCAGTGCGCTGAAGGCATTGCCGATGTTGGCATATTTCGACTTGGAGTGGGTGGCACTCAGCGAGATATTCCAGTTGACGCGCTCATGAGGCATATAAATAGGAGAGAACTTGATGGTGGCTTCCCATCCGTTGGTCTTCTGCTTACCGGCATTCAGAGCCTCGCTCGTTACACCCATAGAACCTGGGGTGGTGATGATGGCGAGCAATGGGTCGGTGTTCTTGATGTAGTAATCAAGTGTCAGATTCAGACGGTTGCCCAGCGTGGTGATATCGGCTCCCACGTTGTAGTTGATGGTCTCCTGCCATGCCAGATCGTTGTTTCCCAAGCTGTTGATGATGACACCGGTACCGAATACGTTGGTCATCAGACTGTTGAACATATAGGTGGTATAAGCCTGATAGGCAGAGAAGTTCTGGTTGCCCGGATTACCCACAGAGGCACGCAGCTTGAGCATCTGGAAGATGCCGTTCTCCTGCATCCACTCTTCGTTGTGGATATTCCAACCCAGACCTACTGACCAGGTGGTACGGAACCGGTTGTCGGTGCCAAACATTGAGGCACCATCGTTGCGCAGGTTGAAGTCCAGCAGATAGCGGTTGTCGTAGGCATAGCCACCGTTCAGATAGAAACTGGAGGCATGCTTGATGCTTTCGCTGTAGCTTGGTTTGCCGCCTGTAGGGTAGTTGTTGGCAAAGGATGGGGCATCAAACTGGTCGTCGGTAAAACCGGTGGCTGAGTAGCCATTGGTCTTGCTGGTGGTATTGCTGAAGTTGAAACCCAATACGGCGTTTATCTGATGTTTCTCTGCTATCAGCTTTCCGTAGGTGGCAGAAAGGTCGCCTTCGTAGTAGAGATATTTCTGCAGGCTGTGTTGGAATAGTCCCTTCTGGGTTGCTTCCTGGTCATCGAAGTCGGTATGCTCTGGCGAGAGGCGCTTGTCCTGGGTATCATCATACTTGGTGATACCGAATTTGCCACGCACACGGAGGTCATCTGTAGCGAACCATTCGGCGATGAAGTTGTTGGTAAAGCCGAAACGCTGTCCCTTGTCGTAGTTGTTGAGATGCGCATTCCAGAGTGGGTTTGATACAGGGTTGTCATTCAGCCCCTCTTCCGGATAGTAAAGATATTTGCTGATCTTGCCGTCGGCACCATACTTTCTGTAATATGGGTTGGCATAGGCATATTCCGAGAAACTAACGGTCGGGTTGTTGGTCTCCAGATAGTCGATGGAGAGTTTGTTACTGAACTGGAATTTGCCGGTGCGGTAAATCAGGTCGAGGTTTCCGCCCAGAGTCTGGCGGTCTGAGCCCTTCATCACGCCGTTCACCTGTCCGAAATTCAGTCCCAGTCCGTATCTCACGTTGCCTTCTCCACCTTCGGCATATACGTTGTGCTTATGGGTGAATCCGGTGCGCAGAGGCACACTGAGCCAGTAGGTATCTACACCCTGCTCGATATCGCGCAGACGGGAATTGTAGAGATTATCCAACTTGATCTGGTTGAACGGATCGTTGGTATTGTCCTTGTATACGCCTGCCAGTTTTTCGAACTCCAACTTTTCGCGGGAGTTCATCAGATTGTAGTCTGAAAGGTCAGCGAAATCCAGACTGTAGTCGCCCTTATATGAAATCTGCAGCTTACCCTTTACCGGAGCCTTGGTCTCGATGACAACCACACCATTGGCAGCTTTTGAACCGTAGATGGCTGTAGATGCCGCATCCTTGAGCAGCGTAACCGATGCTACGCGGTTCATGTTGAGGTTCATCACGGTTTCCAGGGTTGTTTCGAAACCATCCAGGATAAAGAGTGGCTGGTTAGGGTCGGAACCATATTCCTCCTTCAGTCCGGCAACGCTCGACTTACCTCGGATTTCCACGTCAGGCATCTTGTTAGGGTTAGATCCTGAGAGTGCGTTGTCCATAATCTTGAAAGATGGGTCCAGGGTTTTCAGACTCTGGAGCACGTTCTGTGCACCCACGCTCTTGAGTTCATCGCCCTTGAAGGTAGCCGAAGAACCGGTAAAGCTTTCCTTCTTGCGTCGGTATACACCTGTAACCACCACATCCTTGATACTCTGGGCTTCAGATTTCATCATGATGCGGGCAAAGTCTGCATGGTTGCTGCCTGTAAATCGGATTATTGTCTTTTTGTAGCCGATGAATGAGAGTACGATGTTGCACTCCTTCCTAACAGGCAGTTCGAAGTGTCCATCGATGTCTGTCGTTACGGCGTTGGTTGTACCTTCGATAGCTACGGTTACACCAATCATGGGTTCATGGTCACTGCTATCGAAAACTTTTCCCTCTATCACTCCTTGCTTAACAGCAATTTCTGTTTGGGCTGCTGCGTTCCCATTCACATTCTGTGCCTGTATCGAGGCAAGGGATGGGGGGGTGAGGCAACAACCTAGCAAAATCCAGCGGCAAGCGCTAGGGGTAAACTGATTCTTTTGCATAAAGTTTATTTTTTGTTTCTCGTATTCTTTTTCTAGTTTTTCTGCAAGCTCTTGCTTTTTATTGTGTATGTTTCTGCAAATAAGCGCAATGAAAGCTTGCTTTCAAATTGCCGAGTGCAGCTTTTCTTCTGCAAAGATAACATATTTTTTGAAAAATAATCTCTTTTAAATGTTAATTCTGCACTTTTTTTTCACATTCTTACAAATTGATGCTATTTTTTCTGTTTTCGTATATGATTTTTCTGATAAATAGTTCATATAACGCCGATGAAAAAGAAAAGCCCCCGCAGGAAAACTACCTGTGGGGGCTTGAATCAACTTAAAAAATAAATACAATGCAATCCGATTTTCTTCTGTCGTTGCGCATATTTGAGAGATTTGTACGATTAGCAGGGATTCGGGAAAAATTCCGTTATATGAGGAAAAAGAGTAAAATAATGCATTTTTTTTCAAATTCATTTGGCACTTTCAATAAAAAAATGTAGTTTTGCAATTGCTAAATAGAAAAAGATTATTATGGCAACAATTACATTAAGACCAGATGTATATGACAAAGCGGCAATCTTTGCAAGAAAAGATAAACTTAATATTGAGGATTGGGTAAATAAAATCCTGCAAAAAATTGTTGTTGATATATCTGAAAAGGAAGATATGAAAGCTCCTGCTGAGTCAAAAATGTTCAGTTGGGAAGAAATGGGCGGCATGTTCGCTTCAGATAAAAGTGATAAAGAACTGCGTGATGAGTATCTGGAAGAAAAATATGGGATATGAAAATCTTTTGTGATACCAATATTATAACGGAATTTTTAGAAAAAAGACTTCTGTTTGATGCTGTGGCTAAAATTCTTACCTTGGCATCTACCAGGCATACTTTGTTCTTGTCTGAAGGAGGATTCTACACCATCACTTTTCTCGTGGATAAACAATTACGAAGAATGAGCATCTACAATCCTGAACGTTTAGTACAGGAAAGGAAAATTCTGCTCCGCATTCTTGACACTTTCCAAATTTCGTCTGCTTCAAGATTTGGACTGAAACAAGGAGTTGAGGATGAAAACTTTAGAGATTTAGAAGATAGTTATCAATACCAGGCGGCTATTAATTGTGGTGCTGACATTTTGTTGACTATCAATGTTAAAGACTTCGTTGGTGTCTCAGATAATAAACGAATCAAAATAATGACTCCCCAGTCTTTTGTTGATGAGTTTCTTTCTAATACGCCTAGCTGACTTACTAGCCTGCGTTTATGTTCTTAAAACTAAAAAAGGGTGTGTCATAACAGCATGACACACCCTTTTTTAGTAATTTTCTAAGTATAGACATC
>UMHV01036306.1_pt1 | contig 11277 bp, 9 predicted proteins | sample 1965621 | NCBI WGS metagenome assembly UMHV01 (sample SAMEA4836108, study PRJEB28245) | human gut metagenome | biome: gut microbiome; material: fecal sample | place: Denmark | collected 2008 | reverse complement strand
CTGAAAATCCTCGTGTCGCTGGTTCGATTCCGGCTCTGGGCATCTTTTTTATTTTGCGGGAAAATTTATAAGAAGATCCAAGGAGTTAGCTTTTAGAAAGAATGAAAAATTCGAAAGTTTACTCTTTTTTTAATTCCTATTCAATAGGAATTAAGTATGATATAATGAAAATGAAAAAATATGTTTACAAAGGGATAAAAAATGACATCAATTTATGACAAGTTGAAACAATTACAATATGGAGAAGAATATCCTTTTCATATGCCGGGACATAAAAGAAATTTAAAAATAGATCCATTACTTGATGAGATTGCAAAGGTTGATATCACAGAGATTACAGGATTTGATGATCTGCATCATCCAGAAGAGATGATTCGTGACTTGATGGATAACTTAAAACAGATTTATGGAACAGAGGAAAGTTATCTTTTAGTTAATAGCAGTACAGCAGGAAATCTGTCAGCAATTGCAGCCTTGTGTAAGATTGGAGACAAGATATTAGTAGCAAGAAATTGCCATAAGTCAGTGTATCATGCGATTGAATTGTTAGGATTGGATCCAGTTTATATTTACCCAGAAGTTGATGAAGATGGGATTTGTGAAGGAATTACAAAAGAACAGGTAGAAGCAGTTATCAAAGAAGAGAAGATGATCAAGGCGATGGTACTGGTTTCTCCGACTTATGAAGGACGAGTATCCGATATTCGAGGAATTTCAGATGTTTTACATCAGTATGATATTCCATTGATCGTAGATGAAGCACATGGAGCTCATTTTATTTATCATGAGGCATTTCCGGAAAGTGCAGTAAGTACTGGAGCAGATATTGTGATCCAGAGTCTGCATAAGACATTGCCAGCAATGACACAGACAGGATTATTGCATTTATGCACAGATTGTGTTTCAAAAGAAATGATGCAGAAGAAACTTTCTATCTTTCAAAGTAGCAGTCCCTCATATGTATTAATGAGTTCTATCGAACAATGTATCCACATTTGTGATGGAAATCGTGGATATTTTCAACAATATTGCGAGCGATTGTGGATACTTCGTGAAAAATTAGAAAAATTACAACATATCCAATTAGTTCGAACAGATGATATTGGAAAACTTGTATTTTCGGTAAAGAATACAATGATATCTGGAGAAAAATTATTTGAGATTTTGAGAGATCAGTATCACTTGGAAATGGAAATGTCTGAACTATATTATGTGATTGCAATGACAAGTATATGTGATACACAGGAAGGGTATGATAGGCTGTATGAAGCAATGACAGAGATTGATCAGATGATCGATCTGGAGAAAAAACGAAATAAAAATCATATACAAAATAATTTTAAGAAAATGAATTTTCACAAGAATCGAAAAGCAATGAAACCAGAGGAAGCAACGAGAAGAAAACGTTGTCAGATTGATTATAAGCAGGCAGAAGGTATGATCGCTGCGGAATTTGTTTTCTTATATCCACCAGGAATTCCGTTAGTTGTGCCAGGGGAAGTGATCGATGATCATGCGATTCATAAGATCAGCCAGTATGAACAAAATGATATGAAGGTTATTGGACTTGATAACCATAAAATTTACATAATAGATGAGAGGATATAAACATGGGATTATTTTTGACCGTTGAAGGACCAGATGGAGCTGGAAAAACAACACAAATTGAATTACTAAGAGACTACTTATCTGCTAAAGGTTATGATATAATAGTATGTAGGGAACCTGGCGGAACTCCCATCAGTGAAGCAGTAAGGAATGTGATCCTTAATAAAGAATTCACTGAGATGGGGCATATGACAGAATTACTGCTTTATGCAGCTGCCAGAGCTCAATTGATCGAAGAAGTCATTCGTCCGGCATTAGAAGATGGGAAGATTGTGATCTGTGATCGTTTTGTAGAATCTTCCGCAGTTTATCAGGGGATTGCCAGAGGAATGGGAATTGATCTTGTTTATGAAGTAAATCAGTTCGCAATTGGAGATACGATGCCAGATCTGACGATTATGATTGATCTGGATGCAGAAGCCGGTATTTCAAGGAAGAAAAAACAAGCAGAACTTGATCGAATGGAAAGCGAGACAATTGATTTTCACAAGAAGGTTGTTGAAGGATACAGACAGCTTGCAAGTCTGCATCCAGAGAGAATCTACACCGTTGACGGAAACCTGCCGATTGAAGAGATTCATCAGCAGATCGTTTCACAGGTCAACAAAAAATTTCATGGTAAAGGGTGATGTAGTATGAAGAGTTTTGATGCAATTATAGGACATAAAAAAATAATTTCTCATTTTGAAGAAGCAATCAAGACGGGAAAGGTTTCCCACGCTTATTTATTAAGTGGTGAAGATGGAAGCGGAAAGATGATGATCGCAAAGGCAGTTGCAAAGGCACTTCTGTGTGAACACAAAGATGGATGTGGTGAATGTGCAGCATGTAAGCAGGTAGATTCATTAAATCATCCAGATGTCATTTATATTACTCATGAAAAGTATGAAATTCGTGTTGATGACATTCGAAAAGGAATCAATGAAACAATCGATATCAAACCTTATAGTGGTGATTATAAGATTTATATCATTGATGATGCAGACCGTATGAATGCAGGAGCCCAGAATGCTTTATTAAAGACTTTGGAAGAACCACCTGCATATGCAGTAATCTTTTTGTTAACAAATAATAAAGACAGACTGTTAGATACGATTCTGTCAAGATGCGTATCCATGACACTTGGAAGTGTCCGAGAGAATGAGATTGAAGATTATCTGAAGGCAAATACAGGGGCAAGTCATGCAGATATCGCATTTGCAGCAGCATTTTCACTTGGAAATATTGGACGTGCACTTCATGTATTAGAGACAGAAGAATTTAAAGATATGTTAAATGATACGATGAATGTCATTACACATATGAAGAGTATGGAAATCTATGAAGTTGTATCTTATGCTAAGAGTCTGACAAAATATAAGAATGAGATTTATGATTTCCTTGATATAATTATGGTATGGTATCGTGATATGCTGATCCTTAAGACAACAGGATCACTAAATCAGCTGGTATTTAAAGATAAATACCGCCAGTTAAAAGATCAGGAGATTTATATTTCATTTGAAGGAATCAGTCATATTCTTGATGAAGTTGAGAAGGCTAGAAGACGACTAATCGCGAATGTTAATTTTGAAGTGGCAATTGAAATGCTGCTCGTGACGATAAAGGAGAATGGTAAAGTATGGTAGAAGTAGTTGGAGTGCGATTTCGTACTGCAGGAAAGATATATTTCTTTGATCCAAAAGAATTTCAGGTGAGGTCGGGAGATCATGTCATCGTGGAAACTGCCCGAGGAATTGAATTTGGATCCGTCGTTTCTGAGAGAAGACAGGTAAAGGAAAAATGCATTGGAGATGAATTAAAACCTGTTTTAAGAATCGCAACCAAAGAAGACGAAGAAAGAGCAGAGAAGAACAGGGAGAAAGAAAAAGAAGCATATCAGATTTGTTTAGAGAAGATCAAAGAACATAACCTTGATATGAAGTTGGTATCAACAGAATATACATTTGATAATAATAAAGTTCTGTTTTATTTTACAGCAGATGGACGAGTTGATTTCCGTGAACTTGTAAAGGATCTGGCAGCAGTGTTTAGAACAAGAATTGAATTAAGACAGATTGGTGTTAGAGATGAAGCTAAGATGCTCGGTGGAATGGGAATCTGTGGAAGAAAGTTATGCTGTAATACATTTTTATCAGAGTTTGCACCTGTTTCCATTAAAATGGCAAAAGAACAGAATCTTTCTTTGAATCCAACAAAGATTTCAGGAGTTTGTGGAAGATTAATGTGCTGTCTTAAGAATGAACAGGAAACTTACGAATATTTAAACAGTAAACTTCCAAATATTGGTGAGAAATTAAAGACAAAAGATGGCGTATTTGGGGAAGTGCAGAGAGTTGATGTCCTTCGACAAAAGGTAAAACTGATCGTTGAAGATGAGAATGGAGATAAAGAAATTCAGGAATATAAGATTGATGATCTTGTGATGAGAAAGAAGAAACCACAGGGATGTCAAGGATGCAGCAAAGGATGCAATAATAAGAATCAAGGATGTAATAAAGGACATGGAAAAAGAAAGAATTGATAATCTTGGGATCAATGGTTATCAGATCATTCAGAAAGAACAAGGATTTTGTTTTGGAATGGATGCAGTTCTTTTATCTGATTTTGCACAAGTTAAGAATGGTGGGAGAGTTCTGGATCTTGGTACGGGGACTGGAATCCTCCCCATTTTGATGGAAGCAAAGAGTAATGCTGCTCATCTTACAGGGCTTGAGATACAGTCAGAGATGGCTAAGATGGCGGCAAGAAGTGTCAAATTAAATCATTTGGAAGATAAGATAGAGATCGTGGAGGGTGATATCAAAGAAGCTTCTGCGATTTTTTCACATGACAGTTTTGATACGATCACATCGAATCCGCCATATATGATTGGGCAGCATGGACTTAAGAATCCGTCCGAGACAAAAGCAATCGCAAGACATGAGATTTTGTGTACATTTGCGGATATTACGGCAGCAGCGAAGAAGCTTTTAAAGAATAAAGGAAAATTATTTCTGGTACACAGGACATTTCGTTTATCAGAAATTTTATGCCAGTTGTCAAAAGATGGATTGGAGCCTAAAAGAATTCGTTTTGTGCATCCATATATCGATAAAGAACCGAATATATTTCTGTTAGAAGCAGTAAAAGGTGGAAAGTCAAGAATGACGGTAGAGCCTCCATTGATCGTCTATGAAAAAGAAGGAAAATATACAGAAGAAATTTATAAGATTTATGGAATGAATCCGGAGGAATAAGTATGAGTGGAACATTATATCTGTGTGCGACACCGATTGGTAATCTCGAAGACATTACTTTTCGTGTGATCAATACATTAAAAGAAGTTGATCTGATCGCAGCAGAAGATACGAGACACAGCATCAAATTATTAAATCATTTTGAGATTAAGACGAAAATGACAAGTTATCATGAGTATAATCGTGTGGAGAAAGCAAAAGTGCTTGTAAAGCAATTGCAGGAAGGAAAAAATATTGCACTGATCACAGATGCAGGAACACCAGGAATCTCAGATCCGGGAGAAGAGTTGGTGAGACAGTGTCACGAAGCAGGAATCACAGTGACAGCCTTACCAGGAGCATGTGCATTGATCAATGCATTGATCATTTCCGGGCAGCCAACAAGAAGATTTTGTTTTGAAGCATTTCTTCCGGCAGATAAAAAAGAGAGAAAACAGATTCTTGATTCTCTGGAAAATGAGACAAGAACGATGATTATCTATGAAGCACCGCATCGTCTTGTAAGAACATTAGAAGAACTGTACGAAGTGCTTGGAGACAGAGCTATGACACTATGCCGAGAGCTCACGAAGAAGCATGAGAGCGTTTTTAAATCCACACTGAGTGAAATCCTTGCCTACCATAGAGAAAACCCACCAAAAGGCGAATGTGTGATGATCATAGAGGGAAAATCTTTCAAAGAATTAAAAGAAGAAAGTCAGGAAGAATTTTTAAAGATTCCATTGCAAGATCATATGAAACATTATATGGACCAGGGACATTCTAAGAAGGAAGCGATGAAATTGGTAGCAAAAGATCGGGGTGTTGGTAAAAGAGAAATCTATCAGCAGTTATTGGAAGAGGAATAAAAGAAAAATAGCCCACATAAAAGTGGGCAGGATTTAAAATATATTTTTCGCGTAGCTCTTTGATCTTCTTTTTTATGGTAGGGCTCCTCCTTTATATGAGGATCATAGCCAAAAGAAGAAAGGATCGCAGTACGCCACCGGTTAAAACTACGGAAAGTAGTATTTTTAAATTTTTAAGTGTACTTTTATGCAGCAGTCAATTTATAGTAATTCCCATAAGAACACCTTCCTTTGTAAAAATAAGAGCATTACAATATGAATGAAAATAGGCTGTCGTATTAGTTGTTATTAATACGACAGCCTTTCTTATATTTATTGTTTGATTCAAAAATTATGCTTCAGTAATTTCGAATCCTGCAAGCTTAGCTAATTCGATAATAGATTTTCTTGAGACTTTCTTTCCTTTGTAGTCGATCAGATCATCCATATCTTCTCCAGTAAAAATATCTGCAGGATTATATTTTTTTAAAATAATCTTGTCATCATCTACAAATATTTCAAGAGGATCGCGCTCGTTCACATCAAAGTTACGACGTAATTCGATCGGTAAAGTAATTCTTCCAAGTTCGTCAAGCCTTCTTACAATGCCTGTACTTTTCATGTGTAAACCTCCTTAATTGTCTTCAATCATTTTATAACTAAACCATAGCATACCAAAATCTGGTTGTCAATTTATTTATTTATCTAAAATTTAATGAACAAGTAAGTAAAATTAACAAATTTCAGCACCTGCTGGCATATCTTTATCTGGTGTCACAAGGGCTAATTCACCCTTTTCATTTTCTGCACAAAGAAGCATTCCCTCGGAAAGAACTCCTGCTAATTTGGCTGGTTTTAAGTTTACAAGTACCATAACTTTCTTACCAACCATATCTTCTGGTTTGTAGTAAGCTTTGATACCAGAAACGATCTGTTTTACCTGATTTCCAATCTTAACCTGAGAGCAAAGAAGTTTCTTTGATTTCTTTACTTCTTCACAGGCAATGATCTCACCAACCTGGAACTGCATCTTTGTGAAATCATCAAAAGTGATCTCATCTTTTGGTTCAATGTCAATAACAGTATCTTCTTCGATGGCAGCATTTGCAGCTTTCACAGAAGCAGCCTGTTTCTCCATTAAGACTTTGGCTTTCTCCATAACTTCTTTCTCGTCTAATCTTGCAAATAAGATCTGAGGTTTTTCAGTTACTTTTGTACCACTCTGGTAGTTTCCGAATGTTGCAAGGTTATCAAATTCAACCATAGATGTATTTAACTGAGCAAAGATCTTCTCAGATGTCTCTGGCATATATGGTGATAATAAAGATGCACCAATTGTAATTCCCTCTACAAGGTTGTATAAAACAGTTGCAAGACGGTCTTTAGAAGCTTCGTCTTTTGCTAATACCCAAGGCATTGTTTCATCGATGTAACGGTTGCAGCGGCGGAATAGGTTAAAGATCTCAGTTATTGCATCTGCAACACGAAGGTCAGCCATCTTCTCAGCAACTTTATCTCTTGTACTTGTTACAACGGCTTTCAGATCATCATCATAATCTCCGACAACACCCTTGTCTTCTACGATTCCGCCAAAATATTTGTTGGACATAGAGATTGTACGATTGACAAGGTTACCAAGGATATTGGCAAGGTCAGAGTTCATACGCTCGATCATTAATTCCCATGAAATCACACCATCTCGTTCGAAAGGCATTTCATGAAGAACGAAGTAACGAACTGCATCAACTCCGAAGAAGTCAACCAGATCATCAGCGTATAAAACATTACCTTTAGATTTACTCATCTTACCATCGCCCTGAAGTAACCAAGGATGTCCAAATACCTGTTTAGGAAGTGGAAGATCCAGTGCCATCAAGATGATTGGCCAGTAAATTGTATGGAAACGAATGATATCTTTACCGATCAGGTGAAGATCTGCAGGCCAGAACTTGTTAAATTTGTCTGAACTGTTTCCATCACAGTCATAACCAATACCTGTGATATAGTTTGTTAATGCATCTAACCATACATAAACGATGTGACCTTCATCAAAGTCTACTGGAATTCCCCATGAAAATGATGTTCTTGAAACACACAGATCCTGAAGTCCTGGAAGAAGGAAGTTATTCATCATCTCATTCTTACGGGATTCTGGCTGAATAAATTCAGGATGTGTATTGATGTGTTCGATCAGACGGTCTGCATATTTGCTTAATTTTAAGAAATAAGCTTCTTCTTTTGCAGGCTGTACTGGACGTCCGCAGTCAGGACATTTACCATCGACTAACTGGCTCTCTGTAAAGAAAGATTCACAAGGTGTGCAGTATAAACCTTCATATTCACCTTTGTAGATATCTCCCTGTTCATATAATTTCTTGAAGATCTTCTGAACCTGTTTCTCATGATCTTCATCAGTAGTTCTGATAAAGCGGTCATAAGAAGTATTCATAAGATCCCAGATTCTCTTGATCTCTCCAGCAACATCATCAACAAATTCTTTTGGTGTTACACCTTTTTCTTCTGCTTTTAATTCTACTTTCTGACCATGTTCGTCTGTTCCTGTCTGGAAAAATACGTCATAGCCTTCCATTCTTTTATATCGAGCAATACTGTCTGCCAGGATAATCTCATATGTGTTACCAATATGAGGTTTTCCGGAAGTATAAGTAATTGCAGTCGTAATATAATATGGTTTCTTACTCATAGTGCTCCTCCGATTTCTTGATTCTATCCTTTTAATTATAGTACATCTTTAGCGGATAGTCTATTTCTTTTCTTTAAAAAATAAGATATTAACAGGCAGTGATATGGAGGGAGAAACGGAATTGGAAGGAAGATTAAAAAAGGTCAGAATAAAATTGATCATGATCGGAATTTGTCTGATATTTCTTGGAGTTTACAGCCTGATCAAAGAGAAAAAAGATCAGACAAAGAATACATCACAAGAAGCATTTAACCAGTATGTTACGACATTTTTTAGAGAAAGTGCATCGGAAAATGAAATTACAAAGCACTACCTTTTAGAAAATTCTGAAAAATATGGGGTAAAACAGTCCCAAGATCTCTACCCAGTGATGAATGAAAAAAATATATTGAATGAAAAGATTAGAATTTCAAGAGAACTTGAGAAATTAAAAAAAATCAAACAAAAGGAATTAACGAAAAAACAACAAAATACATATATGATTTTGTTGGATTACTTAAAAAGACAGAAAAATCTGTCCATGTATCCTTATTATGAGAGAATCCTTGGAAAAACGTCTGGGCAGCAGGTACAGATTCTATTGACATTAAGTGAATATCGTCTAAAAAACGAAAAAGATATCAAAAGTTATTTTCGATTATTACAAGGACTGGATGGATATTTTAATTCATTGATCCAATATAGTAAGGAACAGGTAAAGAGAAATTTATTTATATCAGATCAGTCACTAAGAGGAGTATTGCAACAGATTCAAAGCGTTATAAAACGAAATAAAAATAATATATTGGTTGCAACATTTAATTTAAGGATGGCAGAAATCAAAGGAATCAATGCATCACAGAAAAAGAAATACTGCAGGAAAAATAAGAAACTAGTAAGGACAAAAGTTATTCCAGCTTACGAAAAATTATATTCTCATTTACAAGCACTAAAAGGAAATGGGCAAAATAAAAATGGTCTGTATTACTACAAAAATGGAAAAGAATATTACAAAGCATTAGTTGCACAGAAGACAGGATCAGATAAAACAGTGGAAGAAATGATTGAGATCAGTGACCAATCCATTGAAAAATGTCTTCGAAAACTTATAAAATTACAAAAAAAGTATCCTAATATCATAAATAGATATAGAAAATCTAAAAAAAATATTAAAATTGTGCAAAATTCACAAAAGGTACTTAACAAACTAAGGCAAAAGATGGTAAAATATTATCCAAAGGCACCAAAAGTCAGCTGTAAAATAAAATATGTGCACAAAACCATGGAAGAATATACTAGTCCGGCGTTCTATATGGTGCCGGCAATCGATTCTTACAAGGAGAATGTGATTTATGTAAATCAGGCACAAACTGCAGAGTTGTATCCGACTTTAGCACATGAGGGATATCCGGGGCATTTATATCAGAATGTTTATTATGCGGCAAAAGGTGAGGATCCGATACGCTATATTCTTGATTATCCAGGATATTCAGAAGGATATGCAGCTTATGTGGAAGGTTTTAGTTACAGTATGATGAATGATGCTAAAGGATATGGCGATATTTATCAGCAGATGAATATGGAGATGTACGAGTACAATCTGGCACTTTGTTCAAGAGTCGATTTTGGAGTTCATTATGAAGGATGGAAGAAGAAAGATGTCAGAGCGTATTTAAGATCATTTGGGATGGAGAAGTCTCAGGCAGATGAACTATTTCAGATGATCATCGAGAATCCTGCAAATTATTTGTCTTATTACATTGGTTATCAGGAGTTTTGTGAGCTTTTGAAAGATTATAAGAACAAGGCAGGAAAACAATATAACTTGAAAGCATACCACACAGAGATTTTAGATGCAGGCCCATGTAGTTTTGACATTTTGAGAAAGCGCATCGAAAGCAACCTATGAATGGAGGAAGTAACTTATGTCAACAAAAGCTTATTACACACACGAAGAAATCGGAAAAGGAAAGCCTGGATTTTCAAAAACAAGATCCATTATCGAAGCAGCATTTTATGGGAACAACGTCGTAGAGGTAACAGATTTAAAACAGGCTTATGAATTAGCAAAGAATTCTCCTGGAACGATCGTTACAGATATGCCAGTATATAAACCAGAAGCAATTGGTTTAGATGAAGGTTCCAAAGTTCTGTTATTTAACGATGGCTCAGTGACTGGACGCTGCGCGGCTGCAAGAAGAATTTCCAGTGAACCTGGTGTTGATACAAATGATCTGGATCTGAAACTGATGGATGCGATCTATGATACAAGATGGACGACATTATATCATGCGCAGGTATATATCGGATTAGATCCTGAATTTATGGTAAAAGCACATCTTTTAATTCCAGAAGGAGAAGAAAATATCTTATATTCATGGATGTTAAACTTCCAGTATATGAATCCTAAATACAATGAAATGTATAAGAATTCACAGCCAATTGCTGATGAGACAGATATCTATATTTTCTCAGACCCACAGTGGACACATGAAGAACATCCTTTAGGATTAACATATTTTAATACAGATACAAACTGTGCTGCACTTCTTGGTATGAAATACTTTGGAGAACATAAGAAAGGTACATTAACAATCGCATGGGCGATCGCAAACCGTAACGGATATGCTTCCTGCCATGGTGGACAGAAAGAATTCAAATTAGATAACGGAGAAAAATTTGTAGCATCTTTCTTCGGATTATCAGGATCCGGAAAATCCACATTAACACATGCAACACATAATAACAAATACGAAGAAATTCAGGTTCTGCATGACGATGCATTTATCATCAACACAGAAACAGGTGCATCTATCGCAATGGAACCAACATATTTTGATAAGACAGCAGACTATCCAACAGGATGCCCAGATAATAAATATCTGTTAACAGCACAGAACTGCTCAGCAACAAGAGACAG
>UMHV01011403.1_pt1 | contig 11319 bp, 6 predicted proteins | sample 1965621 | NCBI WGS metagenome assembly UMHV01 (sample SAMEA4836108, study PRJEB28245) | human gut metagenome | biome: gut microbiome; material: fecal sample | place: Denmark | collected 2008 | reverse complement strand
GGACTGGGCCTGACGAACCAGCAGATCGGATTGTATTACGGCACGTTCGGCGCCGGGGCGTTCCTCGTGGGGTCGCTGCTGGCCGGCTACTACATCGCCGCGCGCGGACTGCGCCGCACGCTCTTCACGCTCTGCTGCGTCTTCAACGTACCCTTCGTGGTCTATGCGCTGCTGGCCTTCTTCCAGCCCTCCTCCATGTGGCTCGTGGGCGGCGGCATCGTCGTGGAGTATTTCGGCTACGGATTCGGATTCGTGGGACTGACGCTCTTCATGATGCAGCAGGTGGCGCCCGGCCGTCACCAGATGGCCCACTACGCCTTCGCTTCGGGCATCATGAACCTTTCGGTGATGCTCACCGGCGCCGTGTCGGGCTACCTGAGCGACTGGCTCGGCTATTCGCTCTTCTTCGTCGTGGTGATGCTGGCGACGATTCCGGCCTTCGTCATGACGCGTTTCATCCCCTTCACCTATCCCGATGGAAATAAAACCGAATAAACTCCGTTTACCAAGCAAACACGTATGAAGAAAAATCACCTGCTCTCCCTTCTTGCGGGGCTGTCGCTCTGCGCCGCGTCGTGCGGAGGACCTACGGCCGAGACGGACGCCGTGATTCCGCGTCCCGCGTCGGTCGAGAAACGCTCCGGCGCATGCCGCCTCGCATCGCCCCTGGCCCTGTCGTTCGACGCTCCGGCGGAGGTCGCCGACGCCCTGACGGCCTACCTGCGGACCACGCCGCTGGCCGTCCGCACGGACGATCCGCAGGCGTCGGACGGCTACCTGCGTCTGACGGTCGCCGTGTCGCCTGAACTGCCCGCCTCGGAAGAGGGTTACGTGCTTTCGGTCCTTCCCGAAGGCGTCTCGGTCGCTTCGCGCGGCGAAGCGGGTCTTTTCTACGGCATACAGACTCTCTTGCAGTTGCAGGAGCAGTTCGGCGATCGGATTCCCGCGCAGCGGATCACCGACTCCCCGCGCTTCTCCTACCGCGGCATGCACCTGGACGAGGCGCGCCACTTCTTCGGCAAGGAGTTTGTGAAAAAACAGTTGCGGATGATGGCCTCGCTCAAACTCAACCGCTTCCATTGGCATCTGACGGACGGTGCGGGGTGGCGCATCGAGATCGACCGTTATCCCGAGCTGACCGAGCTCGCGGCTTGGCGTCCGATCGAGGGATGGCAGCCGTGGCTCGACGCCGGGCGGCCCTATTGCCGGCGTGACGACCCGAACGCCTACGGCGGATTCTACACGAAGGACGACATCCGCGAAGTGGTGGCCTATGCCGATTCGCTGCATATCACGGTGATTCCCGAAATCGAGATGCCGGGCCACTCGGAGGAGGTGCTGGCGGTCTATCCCCACCTGTCGTGCGCGGGAAAGCCGCACGTTTACGACGACTTCTGCATCGGCAACGACGCGACGTTCGAGTTCTTGGAGAACGTACTCGAGGAGGTGATGGAACTCTTCCCCTCGGAATACATTCATGTCGGCGGCGACGAGGCCACGAAAAAGGGGTGGCCGACCTGTCCGAAGTGCCGGGCGCGGATGCAGCGCGAGGGGCTGAAGGACGTGGACGAGTTGCAGAGCTATGCCGTGCACCGGCTCGAGGCGTTCCTCAATGCCCGCGGACGCCGGCTGCTGGGCTGGGACGAGATTCTGCAGGGCGGTCTGGCGCCCAACGCCGCGGTCATGTCGTGGCGCGGCGAGTCGGGCGGCCGCGAGGCGGCGGCCTCGGGGCATCCGGTGGTGATGGTTCCGGGCAGCTACTGCTATCTGGACAAATATCAGGGCAATCCCTCGACCGAGCCGGAGGCGCTCGAAGGGTCGGTTCCCCTGCCCAAGACCTATATGTACGAGCCGGCGCCGCAGGACATGCCGGGCCGCGAGAGGGTGCTGGGCGTGCAGGCGAACCTGTGGACCGAACGCATCGCTACGCCCGAATACGCCGAGTACATGCTCTACCCGCGGGTCTTCGCGGTGGCCGAGATCGCCTGGTCGGCGCCCGAACTGAAGGACTACGAGGATTTCCGCCGCCGGGCGCTGATGCGTATCGACGCCGTCCGTGCGAAGGGATACAACACGTTCGATCTGGCGGGTTCCGTGCGCGGCGAGCGTCCCGAGTCGCTGGAAGAGGTGCGGCATCTGGCCGTAGGCTGCCCGGTGACCTATGCTTCGGAGTGGTACGAGGGCTATCCGGCCGACGGTCCCGGTTCGCTGACCGACGGGAAGCTGGGGTCGTGGACCTACGGCTACCGCTGGCTGGGCTTCCTGAATACGGACGTCGAGGCGACGGTCGATCTGGGGGCCGTGAAGCCGATCCGCGAGGTGAAGGCCGATTTCCTGCAGTGGCGGTCGGCGTTCATCGGGCTGCCCAAACGTGTCGAGATCGCGGTCTCGTCCGACGGGGAGCGTTTCACGGTGCTGGGCGGCGAGGAAAACGACCTGCCGTTCGACGACCCGAAGCTCCAGTGCCGCGCCTTCGGCTGGACGGGCGAGGCCGAAGCCCGCTATGTCCGCTGCCACGCCTTCTCGCACGGCCATCCGGGCGGCTGGCTGTTTATCGACGAAATTATCGTGAATTGACGGATTTATTATTGATTGATAGAACATGGAAAATCTCAGAATCGCGGGCCCCGCATTGCCCGATATGCCGTGGGAGGATCGTCCCGCGGGTTCGAACGAGGTGCTCTGGCGTTACAGCGCGAACCCTATCATCGGGCGCCATGCGCTTTCGACCTCGAACAGTATTTTCAACTCGGCCGTCGTGCCGTTCAGAAACGGGAAGTACAACTACGCCGGTGTTTTCCGCTGCGACGACACGAACCGCCGCATGCGCATCCACGTCGGTTTCTCGGTGGACGGACTGAAGTGGGACATCGAGGAGGCCGACTTCCGGCTGGAGGGCGCCGACCCGGAGACCGGGGAGTGGGCCTACGGCTACGATCCGCGCGTGGCGAAGATCGACGACAAGTACTACGTGACGTGGTGCAACGGCTACCACGGCCCGACGATCGGCATCGCGTGGACCGAGGATTTCCGGACCTTCCACCAGTTGGAGAACGCCTTTCTGCCCTATAACCGCAACGGCGTGATGTTCCCCCGGAAGATCGGCGGCAAGTTCGCCATGCTCTCGCGTCCGAGTGACACGGGACATACGCCCTTCGGGGATATTTTCTACTCCGAGTCGCCGGACCTCTGCTATTGGGGGCGCCACCGGCACGTCATGTCGCCCGCGGCGTTCGAGGTGTCGGCCTGGCAGTGCATGAAGATCGGTGCGGGCCCCGTGCCCATCGAGACGAGCGAGGGGTGGCTGCTGTTCTACCACGGCGTGCTGCGCTCGTGCAACGGCTACGTCTATGCCTTCGGTTCGGCGCTGCTGGACCTGGAGGAACCTTGGAAGGTGACGGCCCGCAGCGGTCCGTATCTGATTTCGCCGCGCGAGCCGTACGAGTGCATGGGCGACGTGCCGAACGTGACGTTCCCCTGCGCCGCGCTGCACGATCCCGCGACGGGGCGCGTGGCGGTTTACTACGGCTGCGCCGACACGGTGACGGGTCTTGCGTTCGGATATATTCCGGAGATCGTCGAATTTACGAAGAAAAACTCGATCCTCTGATGCGACTGCGACGAACGCTTCCTGCTGCGGCGCTCGCCGCAGCCGTTTTCTGCGCACCGCTGCGTGCGCAGGAGCCCGTCGATCGGGTCGATCCCTTCATCGGCACGACCAACTTCGGCACGACCAATCCCGGGGCCCTGTGCCCGAACGGCATGATGGCGGTGGTTCCGTTCAACGTGATGGGTTCGGACACGAACATCTACGACAAGGACGCCCGCTGGTGGTCGACTCCCTACGAGTACCATAACGAATTCTTCACGGGCTTCGCCCACGGGGCGCTGAGCGGCGTGGGATGTCCCGAGATGGGGTCGCTGCTGACGATGGCGACGACCGGGCCGCTGACGGTGGATTACAAGGAGTACGGCACGGCGTATGAAGATGAAACGGCCTCGCCGGGCTACTACGCCGTGACGTTGGACAAGTACGGCGTCCGGGCCGAAGCGACGGCCACGCCGCGCACTTCGGCCGAGCGCTACACGTTTCCCGCCGGGGAGGGGCACATCCTGCTGAATCTGGGCGAGGGCCTCACGAACGAGTCGGGCGCTACGGTGCGCCGCGTGAGCGCCACGGAGATCGAGGGCATGAAACTGCTGGGGACGTTCTGCTACAACCCGCAGAAGGTGTTTCCGGTGTATTTCGTGCTGCGTGTGACGAAAACCCCGTCGTCGTCGGGCTACTGGAAGAAGCAGCGTCCAATGACGGGCGTCGAGGCGGAGTGGACCCCCGACAACGGCAAATACAAGCTCTACACGGAGTACGGCCGCGAACTGGCGGGCGACGACGTGGGCTACTGGTTCACGTTCGACGACCTCCGGGAGGGTGAACAGATCGAGGTGCGCATGGGCATTTCCTATGTGAGCACGGAGAACGCCCGCCGGAACCTCGACGCCGAACAGCCCGCCGGAACGTCGTTCGACGCGATCCGCGGGGCGGCCCGCACGCGGTGGAACGACGACCTTTCGCGCATCCGCGTCGAGGGCGGCACGGCGGAGCAGCAGACCGTGTTCTATACGGCGCTGTACCATGCGCTGATCCACCCGAACCTCCTGAGCGATGTCAACGGGGAATACCCGCTGATGGAGCATTCGGGAGAGGTGGGGGTTACCGACGGCGAACGCTATACGGTCTTTTCGCTGTGGGACACCTACCGCAACGTGCACCAGTTGCTGACGCTGGTCTATCCCGAGCGGCAACTGGACATGGTGCGCTCGATGATCGGCATGTACGAGGAGTGGGGGTGGATGCCCAAGTGGGAGCTGTACGGCCGCGAGACCTTCACGATGGAAGGCGACCCGGCCATTCCGGTCATCGTCGATACGTGGATGAAGGGGCTGCGCGACTTCGACGTCGCAACGGCCTACGAGGCGTTCCTCAAGTCGGCCACGACGCCCGGGGCGCAGAACCGGCTGCGGCCGGATATCGACCCCTATGTCGAGCGGGGCTACATTCCGCTGGGTTTCTACGCCAAGGACCTCGCGGGCGACACTTCCGTGTCGCACGCGCTGGAGTACTACGTCGCCGACCATGCGCTGTCGCTGCTGGCCGACTCGCTCGGACACGGGGACGACGCGCGTCTGTTCCGCGACCGTTCGCTGGGGTACAGACACTACTACGACAAGGAGTTCGGGACGCTGCGGCCGATCAACGACGACGGGACGTTCCTCGAGCCCTTCGACCCGAAGGCGGGCGAGAACTTCACGGCCGCGCCGGGATTCCACGAGGGGTCGGCCTGGAATTACACCTTCTTCGTGCCGCACGACGTGGAGGGGCTGGCGAAGCTCATGGGAGGCCGGCGGAAGTTCGTCGATAAGCTCCAAATGGTCTTCGACGAGGGGCTGTACGACCCGGCGAACGAACCCGACATCGCCTACGCCTACCTCTTCAGCCGCTTTCCGGGCGAGGAGTGGCGCACGCAGCGCGAGGTGCGCCGTCTGCTGGACACCTGCTTTACGACCGCCGCGGACGGCATTCCGGGCAACGACGACACGGGTACGATGTCGGCCTGGGCCGTCTTCTCGATGATGGGATTCTATCCGGACTGCCCGGGCGAGCCGTACTATACGCTGACGGCCCCCGTGTTCGACCGCGTGGAGATCGAGACGGAGCGGGGCCCGCTGGTGATCGAGGCCGAGCGGCCGGCGGCCGGCGCCGGTTACATCGGCCGCATGACGCTCGGCGGCAGACCGCTCGGCAAGTACCGCCTCTCGCACGACGAGCTGCTCGGGGGCGGACGACTGAAATTCGAATTGAAAAACGACAAATAACGCTTGACTATGAAACGGACATACAGCTTTTTGCCGGCGGCGGCCCTGCTTCTCGCGGCGGCCTGCTCGCCTTCGCAGCCCGCTGCGGAGAGCGATTTCACCCGCTTCGTGGACCCGAAGATCGGCACGGGCGGCCACGGCCACGTCTTCGTCGGGGCGAACGTGCCGTTCGGCATGGTGCAGGTCGGCCCCACGAGCATTCCGCAGGAGTGGGACTGGGTTTCGGGATACCACCGGTCGGATTCGACGGTGATAGGTTTCTCGCACACGCACCTCTCGGGCACGGGGATCGGCGACCTGTTCGACGTCACGGTGATGCCCGTCGTGGGCGAGGTGACCTATGCCCGCGGCACGGAGGACGATCCGTCGTCGGGACTCTGGTCCTATGCCGACCGCACGCGGGAGATCGCCCGGCCGGGCTACTACTCGGTTCCGCTGACGCGCTACGGCATCACGGCCGAAATGACGGCCACGCCCCGCGTGGGACTGCATCGCTACACCTTCCCGGCGTCGGATGCCGCGGCCGTGGTCTTCGACCTGGAGAACGGCGGCTGCTGGGACAAGGCGACCGATACGGGCTTCCGCTTCTCGGACGACAGCACGCGCATCAGCGGATGGCGCTACTCGACGGGCTGGGCGAAGGACCAGAAGGTGTACTTCGTGGCCGAGTTCTCGAAACCCGCCAGGGGAATCACCTACCTGCATCCGGGCGAGATGGACGATTCCAAGATGCCCCGGATCGCGGCCCGCTATGCGCGTGTGGATTTCGACACGGAGGAGGGCGAGCAACTGCTCGTGAAGGTGGCCCTGTCGCCCGTGAGCGTCGAGGGCGCCGAGGCGAACCTCGCCGCGGAGCTCCCCGGATGGGATTTCGAGGCGACCGCGGCGGCGGCCGACAAGGCGTGGAACGACGAACTGTCGAAGGTGAAGATCACGACGGAGGACGAGACGGCGAAGCGGATTTTCTACACGGGGCTGTATCACACGATGGTGGCGCCCTCCGTGTTCTGCGACGTGAACGGCGATTACCGCGGGTCGGATTATGAAATCCACCGTGCGCCCGGCTTCACGAACTACACGACCTTCTCGCTGTGGGACACCTACCGCGCCGCGATGCCGCTGATGACGATCCTGCATCCGGAGCGGATGCCCGACATCGTGCAGACGATGCTGCATATCGCCGACGAGCAGGGGCGCCTGCCGGTATGGCATCTGTGGGGCAACGAGACCGACTGCATGGTGGGCAACCCGGGTATTCCCGTCGTGGCGGACGCCATCGTGAAGGGCATCGAAGGATTCGACCGCGAAAAGGCTTTCGAGGCGATCCGGAAAACGGCGATGGATCCCGGCCGCGGCAACGGCCTCAGAATGGAGCACGGCTACATCCCGTGCGACCTGTTCAACGAGGCGGTGGCCTACGACATGGAGTACGCCCTGGCCGACGGCGCCGCGGCGCGTGCCGCCGAAGCGCTGGGCCGGACGGAGGACGCGAAATACTTCACGGAACGCAGCCATAGCTACCGCAATTACTTCGATCCGGCGACGCGCTTCATGCGGGGCCGCGATTCGAAGGGTGGCTGGCGCACGCCGTTCAACCCCTTCGCCTCGACGCACCGCGCCGACGACTACTGCGAGGGCAACGCCTGGCAGTACACGTGGCTCGCGCCGCACGACGTCGAGGGGCTCGTCGGGTGCTTCGGCGGCCGCGAGGAGATGCTCGGAAAGCTCGATTCGCTCTTCACGGTAAGTTCCGTCGTCGAGGGCGCCGAGACTTCGCCCGACATCTCGGGCCTCATCGGCCAGTACGCCCACGGCAACGAGCCGAGCCACCACGTGCTCTACCTCTATACGATGCTGGGCCAGCCGTGGAAGACGGCCGACAAGGTGCGCGAGGTGCTCACGACGCTCTACCACGCCGAGCCGGACGGACTGTCGGGCAACGAGGACGTGGGGCAGATGTCGGTATGGTACGTCCTCTCGTCGCTGGGCATGTACGAGGTCGAACCCGCCGGCGGACGCTATTGGTTCGGCATCCCGCTCTTCGACCGGGCCGAAGTGAAGGTCCCGGGCGGGGTGTTCGTCGTCGCGGCGAAGAACAACACGCCGGAGAACCGCTACGTGCAGCGCATCACGCTCGACGGCAAACCCTATGACAAACCCTATATCACGCACGGGGAGGTGATGCGGGGCGGCGTGCTCGAGTTCGAAATGGGACCCGAGCCGGCGCTCTGGTACGACGCTCCGGTTACCGGAAAATAACCCTTAAAACGATTGACCGACATGAAAAGACTCGCAACGGCGGCCGCCCTGGCTTTTCTCTCGTCCGCATGCGCCACGACGGCGCAGCCGGACGAAAAGCTGCTGCCGCCCGTGGATTACGTGACGACGCTGATGGGCACGCAGTCCGACTATTCGCTCTCGACGGGCAACACCTATCCGGCCATTGCGCTGCCGTGGGGCATGAACTTCTGGACGCCCCAGACGGGCAGGATGGGCGACGGCTGGACCTATACCTACGGCGCCCACACGATCCGCGGCTTCAAGCAGACGCATCAGCCCTCGCCGTGGATCAACGATTACGGACAGTTCTCGCTGATGCCCGTGCGCGGCAGGGACAAACTCGACGAGGAGTCGCGGCAGAGCTGGTTCTCGCATCAGTCCGAGACGGCCAAACCCTACTACTATTCGGTCTATCTGGCCGACCACGACGTCAAGGCCGAGATCGCACCGACCGACCGCGCGGCCGTCATGCGCTTCACCTTCCCCGAATCGGACGAGAGCGGGGTGGTGATCGACGCCTTCGACCGGGGGTCGCGGATCGGCATGGCGGACGACCGCACGATCGTCGGCTACACCTCGCGCAACAGCGGCGGCGTGCCGGACAACTTCAGGAACTGGTTCGTCGTGCGCTTCGACACGCCGTTCACGGCCGTGGAGCTGACCGACCGGCCGGGACGTTACGAGCCGGGACGGAACATGCTCTATCCCGACGGCAGCAAGTCGGTCGAGGGCGAGCACGCCGTGGCGAAGGTGCACTTCTCGACCGCGCGCGGACAGCAGATCACGGCGCGCGTCGCCTCGTCGTTCATTTCCGAGGAGCAGGCTTTCCAGAACCTCCGGGAGCTGGGCGAGGGCGGTTTCGATTCGGTGCGGATGCGTGCCGAAGCGCGCTGGAACGAGGTGCTCGGCGCCATCGAGGTCTCGGGCGGCACGCTCGACCAGTACCGCACCTTCTATTCGTGCCTCTACCGTTCGGTGCTCTTCCCGCGCAAGTTCTACGAGGTGACCGCCTCGGGCGAGATCGTGCATTACAGCCCCTACAACGGCGAGGTGCTGCCCGGCTACATGTATACCGACACGGGCTTCTGGGACACGTTCCGCGCGCTGTTCCCGCTGCTGAACCTGGTCTATCCCTCGGTGAACGCCGAGATCCAGGCCGGACTGGCGAACGCCTGGCGCGAGAGCGGCTTCCTGCCCGAATGGGCGTCGCCGGGCCACCGCGGCTGCATGGTGGGCAACAACTCGGCGTCGGTGGTCTCCGACGCCATCCTGAAGGGCATCACGCCGGAGGAGGATGTCGCCGCGCTCTACGAGGCGATGCTCTCGGGGCGTGAGAAGGTGCACCCCGAGGTGAGTTCGACGGGCCGGCTGGGCCACGAGTACTACAACACGCTGGGGTATGTGCCCTACGACGTGAAGATCAACGAGAACGTGGCCCGCACGCTCGAATACGCCTACGACGACTGGTGCATCGCGCAGGTGGCCGCCAAGCTCGGCCGCAGCGAGGATGCCGCGAAGCTGGAGAAGGCGGCGCAGAACTACCGCAATGTCTTCGATCCCGGGACGAAACTCATGCGCGGCCGCAATGCCGACGGGACGTTCCAGTCGCCGTTCAGCCCCTACAAGTGGGGCGACGCCTTCACCGAGGGCAACTCGTGGCACTACACCTGGTCGGTGTTCCACGACGTCGAGGGGCTCGCCGGGCTGATGGGCGGCGGGAAGGAGTTCTCGAAGATGTTGGATTCGGTGTTCGTCGTGCCGCCGATCTACGACGACAGCTACTACGGCGTGCGCATCCACGAGATCACGGAGATGCAGGTGGCCAACATGGGCAACTACGCCCACGGCAACCAGCCTGCGCAGCACATGATCTATCTCTATGACTACGCCGGCGAACCGTGGAAGGCGCAGTGGTGGGCGCGCGAGGTGATGGACCGTCTCTATGCGGCCCGTCCCGACGGCTATTGCGGCGACGAGGACAACGGCCAGACCTCGGCGTGGTACGTCTTCTCGGCGCTCGGGTTCTATCCCGTCTGTCCCGGTTCGGGCGAGTACGCGATCGGTTCGCCGCTGTTCCGCAAGGCGACGATCCGCCGCGACACCGGCGCCGAGATCGTGATCGAGGCTCCCGCCAACGGACCGCAGATGCGCTATATCGGCGGCGTGACGCTCGACGGCGAGCCGTGGACGCGCAACTACCTGCCGTGGTCGGACCTGGCCGACGGCGCCGTGGTGCGCTTCGCGATGCAGGCCGAACCCGACACCGGGCGCGGCACGCAGCCCGACGATGCGCCTTACTCGTACAGTCGCCGCCAATGTCGATAAATTGTCGATAGAATCTGCCCGGGAATTTTGAAAATCTGCCGGAAAGCGTTACTTTTGTCACGTTATTCCGAATACGGACGAACTCCCGGTCAGCGATGATTTCTGTCGAACATACGGATCAGCGTGAACGCAAGAGAGAGCAGTGCCTCGCCGCCGCTTTCTATTCGGCGTCCCGCGGGGCGCAGAAGCGTTGCGGGTGCTCCCGCGACGGCCGGACGGTCGCTTGTGGAGTACTCGGATAGATACCGGACCGCCATGACATACCCTGTCGTGGCGGTTCGTCTTTTTCGTCGGACAACTTTTAAACGGATCGAAAGGATATGAAGGTCGGAGTGATAATGGGCTCGGTGAGCGATTACGAGGTGATGGCCGATGCCGTCGCCACGCTCGAGGCATTCGGCGTGGAGTTCGAGAAACGGGTGGTCAGCGCCCACCGGACGCCCGATCTGCTGTGCGAATACGCCAAGACGGCGCGCAGCCGCGGCATCGGGGTCATCATCGCCGGCGCGGGCGGTGCGGCGCACCTTCCGGGCATGGTGGCGTCGATGACGACGCTGCCCGTGGTGGGCGTGCCCGTGAAGTCGCGGGCGCTCAACGGGCTGGACTCGCTGCTGTCGATCGTGCAGATGCCCGCCGGCGTGCCGGTGGCCACGACGGCGATCAACGGGGCGAAGAACGCCGCCCTGATCGCCGTGTCGATCCTCGCCCTGGGGGATCCGGAGCTGGCGGCACGGCTCGAGGCCTTCCGGGCCCGTCAGACGGCCGACGTGCTGAAAGCCGAAATATAGGAAGGATTTGCGACGGACCGCGGTCCGCGGACCGGCCGGCCGAAAGTCGGAG
>UMHV01028736.1_pt1 | contig 11385 bp, 8 predicted proteins | sample 1965621 | NCBI WGS metagenome assembly UMHV01 (sample SAMEA4836108, study PRJEB28245) | human gut metagenome | biome: gut microbiome; material: fecal sample | place: Denmark | collected 2008 | reverse complement strand
CTATTATAGCAGGGGTGTCAATAAAAGAAAAGCCTTCCCCCGCGGGGGAAGGTGGCCCGCAGGGCCGGATGAGGGCGACCCTGCGGATACTGCTCATAAATGGGTGGCTCAGACTGTCGAGAAACTCTTGTAGGGGCGAGCATTGCTCGCCCGTGCCCGTTTGCCTTGCAAGAAACTATCCTGAAAAATGCGTTGCTGCGGTAAGTTGGTGGGCGACCAATGGTCGCCCCTACACACGCAATAAGTCGGGAATGCAATTCTTTTGACGGTCTGAATCGACAGCGTGCAACGGATTTGGCACACTGTCGACTTTTTTGTTTTGGTCTTACGCCGTCACATCCTCAAACTGACTGTTGTACAAATCGGCATAGAACCCGCCGGCTTCGATCAGCTCGTCGTGGGTGCCCTGCTCGACAATGTCGCCCTCGCGCATGACCAGGATCAAATCGGCATCGCGGATGGTGGACAGGCGGTGCGCGATGATGAAGCTCGTGCGGCCCTGCATCAGGCGGTCCATAGCCGTCTGGATGCGCTGCTCGGTGCGGGTGTCAACGCTCGATGTCGCCTCATCGAGGATCAGGATGCGGTTGTCCGCCAAAATCGTGCGGGCAATCGTCAAAAGCTGCTTCTGGCCCTGGCTGACGTTGGAGGCGTCCTCGTTCAGCTCCATCTGGTAGCCGCCGGGCAGCGTGCGGATAAAGTGGTCGGCGTTTGCAGCCTTCGCGGCGGCAATGACCTCCTCGTCCGTGGCATCCAGACGGCCATAGCGGATGTTCTCCATGATCGTGCCCTTGAACAGCCAGGTATCCTGCAGCACCATGCCGAAGCCCTCGCGCAGGTCGCTGCGGTCAAAGTCCCTAACGTTGTGGCCGTTCAGCAAAATTTCGCCGGAATCCACATCATAGAACCGCATGAGCAGCTTGACCATTGTGGTCTTGCCCGCGCCGGTGGGGCCGACGATGGCGACCTTCTGGCCGGGCTTGACATTGCAGCTGAAATTGTGGATGACGGTCTTTTCCGGCGTGTAGCCGAACTTTACATGGTCAAACGTGACCTGACCGTCGATGCAGGCGGGGTCGGCGCGGCGGGCGGGGTCGGCCAGCTGGTTCTCCTCTGGCTCGTTCAAAAATTCAAAGACGCGCTCGGCGGCGGCGGTCATGCTTTGCAGCATGTTGGACACCTGCGCCAGCTGCTGGATGGGCTGGGTGAAGTTCTTGACGTACTGGATGAACGCCTGAATATCGCCGATGGTGATGGCGCCCGCTGCGGCAAAAATGCTGCCGACGATGGCGACGGCCACATAGCCCAGGTTGCCCACAAAGTTCATGATGGGCTGCATCAGGCCGGACAAAAACTGCGATTTCCACGCGGATTCGTACAGCTTATCGTTCGCGGCGTTGAAGTCGTCCAGCACGGCGGCCTCGCGGTTGAACGCCTTGATGACGTTGTGGCCGGAGTAGACCTCCTCGACCTGACCGTTGACAACGCCCAGTGTCGCCTGCTGCGCCTTGAAATACTTCTGGCTGAACTTGACGACCACCAGCACCAGCGCCATCGAGATCGGCAGGATCAGCAGGGCAATCAGCGTCATTTTAGGGCTGATGGACAGCATCATGATGAGCACGCCGACCATCGTCGCAACGCTGGTGATCAGCTGGGTCACGCTCTGGTTCAGGCTCTGGCCCAGCGTATCCACGTCGTTTGTAATGCGGGACAGCACCTCGCCGACGGTGCGCTTTTCAAAGTAGGCCAGCGGCAGGCGGTTGATCTTTTTGCTGATCTGGTCGCGGAAGTCGTAGCAGACCTTCTGCGACAGGCCGGACATGAGCCAGCCCTGAATGAAGCTGAACGCCGCGGACAGCAGGTACATGCCCAGCAGGAACAGCAGCACCTTGCCGATGTAGGCAAAGTCGATGCCGCCCACGCCGCGCAGCTTGGCGATCCAGCCGGTGGCCAGCGCTGTGGTGGCCTTGGCCAGGATCTTCGGCCCTGCAATGTTGAAAATGGTTGACAGAACAGCAAAAACAATGACGACGACCAGCGACAGCTTATACTTGCTCAAGGCGGCCAGCAGCTGGCGCAGCGTGCCCTTGAAGTCCTTGGCGCGCTCCGTCGTCATGCGTCCGGGTCTTGGCATATCACTCACCCTCCTTCTGCAAATTCAGTTCCTTCTGGCTCAGCTGGCTGCGCGCAATTTCCTGATACGCGGGGCAGCTTTCCATCAGCTGGGCATGGGTGCCCTTGCCGACGATGCGGCCCTCATCCAGCACCAAAATCTGGTTCGCGTGCAGCACGGTGGAGATGCGCTGCGCCACAATAATGACCGTGGCGTTGTCAGTTTTAGCCTTCAGCGCACGGCGCAGCGCCACGTCGGTCTTGTAGTCCAGCGCCGAGAAGCTGTCGTCAAACAGATAGATCTGCGGGTGCTTGGCAATGGCACGGGCAATCGAAAGGCGCTGCTTCTGCCCGCCGGAGACGTTGCTGCCGCCCTGGGCAATCGGGCTGTCGAAGCCCTCGGGCTTAGCGGAGATGAACTCCGTGGCCTGGGCGATCTCGGCGGCCTGCTCTGCGTCGGCGTCGGTGATGTGGTCGCCGCCGAACTTCAGGTTGGATGTGATCGTGCCGCTGAACAGCACGCCCTTCTGCGGCACATAGCCCAGCTCGTCGTGCAGCTGTGCCTGGGTCATGTCGCGCACGTCAACGCCGTCAATCGTCACGCTGCCCTCGGTCACATCGTAGAAGCGCGGGATCAGGTTGAGCAGCGTAGATTTGCCGCAGCCCGTGGAGCCGATGATGGCCGTTGTCTCGCCGGGTCTGGCCGTGAAGCTGATGTGCTCGAGCGCGTCCTCGTCGGAGCCGGGATAGCGGAAGCTGACGTCATGGAACGCCACAACGCCGTGGGTGCCGTCCGCGGGCAGTGCCTTGGGCGCAGCGGGGTCATGGATGGTCGAGGGGGTCTTGATGACCTCGTCAATGCGGTCCGCAGCCACACCGGCACGGGGCAGCATGACGGCGACCATCGAGAGCATGAGGAACGACATGACGATCTGCATCGTGTAGGTGATGAACGCGATCATCTCGCCCACCTGCATGTTGCCCAGATCCATCGCCTTGCCGCCGAACCAGACGATGAGCAGGCTCGTGCCGTTCATGATGAGCGTCATAAACGGCATCATGGCGACCATCGTGCGGTTGGTGAACAGCTGGGTCTTCATCAGGTCGGTGTTGGCCCTGTCAAAGCGCTTTTCCTCAAATTCCTCGCGGCTGAACGCGCGGATGGGCATAATGCCGGTCAGGATTTCGCGGCTGACAAGGTTCAGCCGGTCCACCAGGACTTGCATCTGCTTGAATTTCGGCATGGCTACGTTCATCAAAACGGCGATGAGCGCCAGCAGTGCGGCCACGGCCACAAAGATGATCCATTCCAGCCCCGTGTTGCCGCTGGCAACGTGCATGATGCCGCCAATGCCCAAAATGGGCGCGTAGGCCACCATGCGCAGCAGGATCACGCAGACGAACTGCACCTGCTGGATGTCGTTCGTGGTGCGGGTAATCAGCGAAGCAGTGGAAAATTTTTCGATTTCGGCGTTGGAGTAGCCGACGACGGTCCTGAACACGTCGCGGCGCAGGTCACGGCCAATGGCGGCGGAGACGCGGGACGCGATAAAGCCGACGGCGACGGCCACGGCAACCATGAGCAGCGTTAAAGCCAGCATCTGGCCGCCCGTGCGCAGCAGATAGGACATTTGCACGTCATGGGCAATGCCCTGAGCGTCATATTCCAGCGCGACGAGCAGCATGGCCTGGCTGGACAGGCTGTCGGCGACGGTCTCGTCCAGCTGGGCGAGACCGTCCGTCAGCTGGTTCTGCAGCATTTCCCGTGCGCCGGGGGCCTGGGACGCGGCAGCCAGCTGCGTGGCGACGGCGTCGAGGTCATAGGCCGTGGGGGCCACGGTGTCGGTGGTACCGGCGGCAGTGGCGGCATTCTTTGCCGCGGCCATGTACAGCACAACGTCCGGCGTTGTGAACGCATTTTCCAGCGCGGCGGTGTCCGCGTCCGGATTCAGTGTGCGCATACCGTCCGCGTCGGGGGCGGAGTAGGCTTCGTCCGCCAGTGCGGCGTCGTCCTCGGACATGAGCAGCTCGAGCGCCTGCAGCGTTGTGCTGCGGACGGTGTCGGGCACGGGGCTTTCAATGCCGCCCTGCTGGATGCCGGTGTCCACAATTTTGCTTGTGTAGTCGGGCAGGCTTAAATCGCAGTATGCCTGCACGATGAGCAGCGCAACGACGGCCAGGCAGGCCGCCCAGTGCCGCCCCAGCTGCTTAAAAATTTTCGTCATGCGGGGGTTCTCCTTTCAAATCGGTTTTCATAGCGGCGTTCTCGGCCTCGATGGCGGCGAGCAGAGCGTCCTTTACGGCGTTGGCCTGCGCCAGTTGCTCCGGGGTCAGCCGCGCCATGATGCGGGCAAAGTAGTCGTTCATGGCCTGCTCATTGGCTTTGCGGGCGCGCTCCCCTGCCGGGGTGATGCGTACCAGCGTCTTGCGGCGGTCCTTTGGGTCGGTCTCGCGGACGATGTGGCCGTCCTGCTCCATCTGACGCAGCCCGCGGGAAATCGCCGGCATCGGCTGGTGCATCTGCCGCGCAATGTCCGAGACATAGATCGCGCCGTCGCAGCCGTGCTGCTCAATGAGATTATACAGACTTTGCAGCATGCCATAGCGGCATTTGGGCTGCCCGGTCAGTGCCATGCGCATCCCGCGCCTGGACAGTGTGTGCAGCCGCGCCACAAAGCGGAACACCCCGCTCAGATAAGGGGCTTCAGTGCCCATTGGTGAACACCTCCTGTTAATAGTTGGCTTATGTTAATTATTAAAACATGATAATGATACACCCTCCTGCACCGCGGTGCAAGAGGGTGTAAGGAAGTTTTAAGATTTGTTCATAAAGTGGGGAGAAAGGCCTCCCTTGTCAAAGGGAGGCTTTAGGCTTATTCCTTCACACACGCAAGATTGCTCAGCGTCACACCCTTGCACAGCCCCAGCGGCAGGGCGACGAACGGCTTGGTGATGGTAATATCCTTAAAGACAATGTCCTCGACCTCATAGCCCGGCTTGTCAAAGCCCGCGATCTCGATCGGGGCGGCATCGTGTCGGCTGCGGTCATGGTCCAGCACCTCGGCGGTCAGGGTCAGCCGCTCAAAGAAGCAGTGCTCGAGCTTCGGCGGGGCACCGGCGGGCACACCGTCGTCATTGTACGGTACGCTGTGCAGCATGACGCGGGGCGTGATGCAGTCCCGCACGGTCACGCCGCGCACATAGCCGCCGCGCTTGGGCGTGGCCTTGATCTCGATGCCGGACAGCGAGTTTGCCAGATCACAGTCCCAGATCTGCACGTCCTCCACGCCGCCGCTCATCTCGCTGCCGATGCAGATACCGTGGCCGCAGTCGCTGCGGCAGTCAAACACCCGGATATGCGCGCAGGGACGGTTGATTTCGTTGCCTTCGGGGTTTTTGCCGCTCTTGATGGCGACAGCGTCGTCCCCCGTGGAGAACTCCGACGCAAACAGCGTACAGTTCGTTGAGGAGTCCGGGTCCCAGCCGTCGCCGTTCCAGACGCCCTCGGACACAAAGGTGCAGTGGTCGGTCTGGATGTCGTCGCAGTAGATCATGTGGACGTTCCAGGACGGGCCGTTTTTCAGCGTGATACCGCTGATCCAGACGTTCTCACAGTTGCTTAAATTGATAAGCCGCGGGCGGACGCGGCCCGGGATCGTGTCGCTGTTCTCGCAGCTTTCGACGAGCTCCCGGTTGTCGTCCAGAAAACTCTTGATGCGGGCACGCTCGTCCTCAATGATCTTGCGGGCCAGCTCCTGCCCGCCGCCGCAGATCGTGCCCCTGCCGCGGATGATGATATTGCGGCAGTTCGGGCCGGTCTTGTGGTTCATGTCGCCCGCGTTCAAAAGGCTTGAGTAGCAGCGCATCTCGGTGCCCTCAAATCGGCTGGGGATGCGGGGCGAATAGTCGTGAATGTTCGTTGTGCCCTGCAGGACCGCGCCCTTGGCCAGATAAATTTCCAGATCGCTGTGCAGCCGCAGTGCGCCGGTCAGGAAATCGCCCGCCGGCACGTACAGAATATCGTCCGCGCCGCAGTCGTTGATGGCCCGCTGTAAATTGTCGGTGTTCAGGATATGGCCGTCGCCCTTGCAGAAGTAGGGCGCGGCGGTAATGTCGATGCGGCGTTTTTCCCTGCCGAACTGCAGCGTGGCCGAGCCGATGCAGTAGCTGCCGCTGACCACGTCCACCCGGAAGGAACTGCCGTAGCTCAGCCCCTCTATCGTAAAATGGGTGCGGTCTGTGCGGCCAATGGCCTCGCCGTTCAGGGAGACCGTGTATTCCGCCCCGCTGGGCGCGGCGGCGGGTTTATCCCAGTACAGCACCGCGTAATCTTCGGTGCAGCGTATATTCAAATTGCCTTGTTTCATGGTGACGTCCTTTGGTTATGGGGAGTTTGCTCTTTCTTACATATTGTACCACAGTGTGCGCGTTTATCCAAGACTTGGGGGTGACAAAATACGCGGGCTGAAATGCTGCAGGTTTTTACACTTTGCAAGGTTGACATTTATAATCACATCTGCATAGTAGGGATATAGAGAAGTAGGGGCCGGGCATGCCCGGCCCGCGGCTTTGCCCATAGAGCTCGTTTACGGGCGAGAGAGGAACGATACATGTTAAACCGGTTTTCACGCACGCAATTACTGCTCGACAAGGAGAGCATGGACCGGCTGTTCAACGCCCGGGCGACGGTGTTCGGCATCGGCGGCGTCGGCGGCTACACCGTCGAGGCGCTGAACCGCGTGTAACAGCTCTGCTCCCCGCTGATCCGGCGGGGAGCTTTGCTTTTGTGCGGGATGTATGGTACAATAGGGAAACACTGTAGGGGCCGGGCATGCCCGGCCCGCGGCCTGCCCATAAGCAGGCGTCCCCCGTGAAGCTGCGGGCCGCACATGTGCGGCCCCTACTGCGCGGCAATTTATACTGCACGAAAGGAGCTGCCATGGACAAGGCTATATTTGAAACGGCCCATCTGGCGGCCCTGAACGACCAGCAGCGCGCGGCGGTGGAGGCGGTCAACGGCCCGGTGCTGCTGCTGGCGGTGCCAGGTAGCGGCAAAACCACCGTGCTCATCACCCGGCTGGGCTATATGACCGAGGTCTGCGGCATTGCGCCGGAAGCCATCCTGACAATGACCTACACCGTCGCCGCCACGCAGGAGATGCGCGCCCGGTTCGCGGTGCGGTTCGGCGGCGAATTGGCCGCACGGCTGGAGTTCCGCACCATCAACGGTGTGGCGGCGCGCATCATCGCGCTGTACAGCCGCATGTATGGCCGTACCCCGCCGGAGCTCATCCGCAATGAGAGCGAGACCACGCCGCTGCTCATGCGGCTATGGCAGGACACAAACCACGAGTACCCCGCCGAGAGCACGGTCAAGGATCTGCGCACGGCCATCACCTACATTAAAAATATGTGCCTGACCGACGCGGAATTGGACGAGCTGGAAACCGATATTGAGAATCTGCCTGACCTGTACCGCGGCTACCAGAAGGCGCTGAAGGCCGCGCACAAAATGGACTACGACGACCAGCTCTGCTTTGCGCTGCAAATCCTGCGCGGTGCGCCCGCGGTTGCGGCGGCGTTCCGCAAACGGTACAAGTATTTCTGCGTCGATGAGTCGCAGGATACGTCCAAGGTACAGCATGAAATTATCCGCGTGCTGGCGCAGGAAAGCGGCAATATCTTTATGGTCGGCGACGAGGACCAGAGCATTTACGGCTTCCGCGCCGCCTACCCCCAGGCGCTGATGGACTTTGAAAAGACCTATCCCGGCGCACAGATTTTGCTGATGGAGCAGAACTACCGCTCCACAGAGCCGATTCTGGAGGCTGCCAACCGCTTTGTGGCGCGCAACCGCTATCGCCGCCCCAAGACCATCGCACCGACGCAGGGCCCCGGCGCACCGCTGCAGATCGTCACCGTGCCGCGCCGCGCCGACCAGCTGCCGTTCTTGTTTGAGACGGCGCAGCACTGCGATACCGGGACGGCGGTGCTGTTCCGCAACCACGAGAGCGCACTGCCCATCATCGACCTGTGCGAGCGGCGGGGCATCCCCTACGCCTGCAAGGCAGTGGACCAGACTTTTTTTACCAACAAGATCGTCCGCGATGTGACCGATATTTTCACGCTGGCCGCACACCCCGCGGATGGAGAAACTTTTCTGCGCTGCTACTACAAATTCGGCGTGCCCGTCACCCGCGCACAGGCGCTGTTTGCCTGCAATCAGGCGCGGCAGTACGGGCAGGGCTGCTGGACGGCCCTGCTGAATGAGGACAGCATCCGTCCGCGCACCCGCGCCGCCATGGCTGACGTGGCGGACGGTCTGGCGCGTCTGCCCAAAATGGCCGCGGACGATGCGGTGCGGTTCCTGGCCGACCAGCTGGGCTACGGCAAATATCTGGACAAAAACGGCATGGACCGCACGAAGCTGGCCGTGCTGGAAATGCTCGGCGCACAGGAGCCGACGCCGCGGCACCTGCTGCGGCGGCTGGAAAAGCTGCGCAGCATCATACAAAACCATGAGAACCCGCCCGGGTGCAGGTTTTTGCTTTCGACGATCCATTCGGCCAAGGGGCTGGAATATGACCGGGTCATTTTGTTGGATGTGCTGGACGGCATTCTGCCCGCCAAGCCGGAGCTGTGCTGCCGCACGCCCGGCGAGACGCAGCAGTATGAGGAGGACCGGCGGCTGTTTTACGTGGCCATGACCCGCGCGCGGCAGCAGTTGGTGCTGTTTGACTGCGCGGCGGAGCGCTCGACCTTTGTGGATGAGGTGCTGTCCGGTCTGCCCGGCCACCGCAAAAGCCGCGACGCCGAGCCCGCGGGCCGCCGCACACCCCCGCCCGCGGCACGCGCCCCGCTGCCGCCTGTGGATGTGGACAGCATCACCGCCGTCGGTGCCCATGTGCGGCATGCCGTCTTTGGCCCCGGCACCGTGGAAAGCGTTGCGGGCCGCCGCGTGACCGTGCGCTTTACGGCAGGTCCGCGCACACTGGACGCCCAGGTCGTCGCGGAGCGGCATCTGATGTGGGCGGAGTGAAAAGCTCTTGCCTCCCTCTGCGAGACAGACTCCCCCGATACGGGGGAGGTGGCGCTTGCGCCAGAAGGGGAGCGGTGGCCCGTAGGGCCGGAGGGAGAGAACTTTGCCATGACCCGAAATATTTCGGATAACCGCGAAGCTCTCTCCCCCACCGCCTGCGGGCGGAGCCCCCTCGCAGAGGGGGCCAAGGAAGTGAGGTATTTTGATGAAAAAAATTCTGCTTCTCGCCACAGGCGGGACGATTGCAAGCCGCCCTACGGCGGCGGGCGGGCTGGCCCCAGCCATCACGTCAGAGGAGCTGCTGGCCTGCGTGCCCGAGCTGGCTGACCTGTGCGAGGTCAGCGCTGTGCAGGTGTTCAACCTGGATTCGACGAACGTCGGCCCCGCGCAGTGGCAGAGCATCGTGCGCTGCATCAAAGAAAATTATGACGCCTGCGACGGTTTTGTCATCGCCCACGGCACAGACACGATGGCCTACACCGCCGCGGCGCTCAGCTACATGGTGCAGAACAGCGCGAAGCCCGTTGTGCTGACCGGCAGCCAGAAGTCCATCTACAACCGCGATACCGACGCGCGCAACAACCTCTACCGCGCGTTCGTCTACGCGGTCAGCGACGGCGCATGGGGCGTACAGCTTGTGTTTGACAACAAGGTCATTCTGGGCACGCGCGCGCGCAAGACGCGGACGCGCAGCTTCAATGCGTTTTCCAGCATCGACTACCCCGAGACCGCGGTGTTCCGCGATACGCGGCTGGTGACGTTTCTGCGCCGCCCCGCGGACCAGCCGCCCGTGCGGTTCTATGAAAGGCTTGAGCCCGCCGTTTTTGTGCTGCGGCTTGTGCCGGGCATGCGGGCGGACATCATCCCGCTGCTGGCCCCGCGCTACCGCGCACTGGTGCTGGAGAGCTTCGGCGTCGGCGGCCTGCCGGGCGGGGAGCACGGCGAGATGTTCGCCGCCCTGCGCCGCTGGTGTGAGAGCGGGCGGCTGGCGGTGTTTACCACGCAGGTCCCGCATGAAGGCTGCGACCTTGCCGTCTACGAGGTGGGCCGCGCCGTCGGTGAGCTGCCCGGCGTCCTGGAGGCCCGCGACATGACCCCCGAGGCTGTCGCCGTCAAGCTGATGTGGGCGCTGGGCCAGACCGAGGACCGGGAGAAGGCGGCACGGCTGTTTGAGACGCCGATTGAATACGACATAATGTAAAGATGAGAAGCCTTCTCCCCCGTGAGCAGGCTTTAGAAAGCAAAGGCTGCCCCGTGAATGACCGGAGCGCAGGCTTCCCATTAGCGGGCACTTGCGGGTAAGTCGTAGGGAGGGGTCTTGACCCCTCCGCAGGAGGCTTGTGGCAGTGATGCACTTTCCCAGGCAGCATACATGCGTCCCGGGGTGGTCTGCGGCTGCCGCAAACGTCCCGGAGGGGTCAAGATCCCTCCCTACGGGCTAGCAAAACAGACGTATCATCGTAATTCAACAAAACTTATTACATATTTTGTGAACAAACATTACATAACATGTAAACATTAGCACTCTACTATTGACAGTGCTAATGTTCGGTGCTATTATAGAGGCGTTCCAAGGGAAAGAGGAACGGAAGGACCGAATCCCCAAGGGAACACAAAAATGTATATCAAAAGTCAACCGCCCGCAAACAAACGGGCGGCCGATGAAAATTGGAGGAATGACTTATGATGATGGTTCCGTATATGTTCAATGAGGCTTTGATGGATGATCTGTTCAGCAACGATTGGGAGCACGATTTTGACCGCGCCATGAAGGCCGCTGCGCCCCGCGGTATGTTTGGCAAACGTGCCGCCAATGTGATGAAAACCGATGTCCGCGAGAACAAGGACAGCTACGATGTGTTCGTTGATCTGCCCGGCTTCAAGAAAGAGGATGTCAAGCTGGATCTGGACAACGGCTATCTGACCATCAGCGCCCAGCGCAATGAGGAGCTGGATGACAAGGACAACGAGGGCCGCTATATCCGCCAGGAGCGTGCTACCGGCAGCTGCGCACGCAGCTTCTATGTCGGCAAGGAGCTGGAGCCCAAGGACATCAGCGCTAAGTTTGAGAACGGCATCCTGACCCTGCATCTGCCCAAGGCCGAGGCCAAGAAGCTCGAGCCGAAGCAGACGCTGATCGAGATCGAGTGATTGCAAAAAATGTGCAGCCATGCTGCACCGTAGGGGCGCATTCTATATGCGCCCGCTTGGCAGCATCCCGTTGTGAAAAA
>UMHV01008625.1_pt1 | contig 11438 bp, 6 predicted proteins | sample 1965621 | NCBI WGS metagenome assembly UMHV01 (sample SAMEA4836108, study PRJEB28245) | human gut metagenome | biome: gut microbiome; material: fecal sample | place: Denmark | collected 2008 | reverse complement strand
TTTTAGAAAGCAGAAAAGAAGAAGGCGGTATTAAAGCATTATATTTTGTGGGATGTGGTGGCTCTAATGGAGCACTTTATCCAGCGAAAACATTTATGGAAAGAGAATGTGCAAATATTAAGTCAGCACTAATTAATAGTAATGAATTTGTATATAGTACTCCGAAGGATTTGGGAAAAAATGTAATCGTGTGTTTATCGTGCCATAAGGGAAATACACCGGAAACAATTAATGCAGCGAAGCTGGCAAAGGAAAAAGGTGCAGCTGTAATTATTCTGACATGGAAAGAGGAATCAGAGATTACCCCATTTGGTGATTATATTATCAATTATACTTTTGGGGATAATAAGGATATTGCTGGTGAAAAAATTATCTGTGCACTTCTGGTGGCAGTGGAACTGTTGAATCAGACAGAAGGGTATGAGCATTATGAAGAATTTATGGATGGTGTTGGACGTATTGATGGTATTGTGAAACATGCATGTAAGCATGTGGAAAAACGGGCTGAACTGTTTGCCAAGGAATATAAAGATGATAAAATTATTTATACTATGGCAAGCGGAGCGGGTTATGGTGCAGCATATATGCAAAGTATATGTATTTTTATGGAAATGCAGTGGATTCATTCTTCCAGTATTCACAGTGGGGAATTTTTCCATGGACCTTTCGAAATTACAGATAAAGAAGTACCATTTGTGCTTCAGGTTTCTGAGGGAACCAATCGACCGTTGGATGAACGTGCATTGAAGTTTTTGAAGACTTATGCAAAACGGATTGAAGTAATTGATGCAAAGGATTTAGGGCTGTCTACAATTGATGCATCAGTCGTAGACTATTTTAACCATTCCTTATTCACAAATGTATATCCGGTTTATAATAAGGCTTTGGCTGAGGAGAGACAGCATCCACTGACAACACGACGCTATATGTGGAAGGTAGAGTATTAAAAAACTTAAAAAATGATGTAAACATACAGCATGTCAGATTTTGATGGAAAATTTGAAGTACATTACAAGGAAAGCCTGGAAATGATAATGATTTCCGGGCTTTCTGAGCTTTGACACATGACCTGAGGAAGAGGGAACGGAATTGAAAAAAACAATAGGTATTATTGGTGGCATGGGACCGATGGCTACCTGCGATTTAATGAAAAAGATTTTTGAAGTGTCAGATGCAGACTGCGATCAGAACTATGTGCATGTTTGTGTTGATTGTAACACGAATATTCCGGATAGAACGAAAGCTATTCTTGAAAATGGAGAGGATCCTATACCAGAGATGGTAAAAAGTGCAGTAAGTCTGCAAAATATGGGAGCAGATTTATTGATGATACCTTGTAACACAGCACATTTTTTTTATGACCGGTTAAAAATATTTACTGATATCCCGATATTGCATATGCCCCGCGAGACAGTAAAAGCTTTAAAAGAGCAGAATATATCATGTGCAGCCGTATTGGCTACGGATGGCGTGATAAAGAGTGGGGTTTATGAGAAAGAGCTTCGGGCACAGGGAATCAAAACGATTTATCCGGATGCAGAGCAGCAACAGAAAATTATGGCAGTAATCTATCAGTGTATTAAAGCTGGAAAAAAGGATGTAGAAAAGTACGGACTTGACGATATTTTAAAATCCTTGATTAAACAGGGTGCGCAAAGTGTGATTCTGGGATGTACTGAATTACCAATTGCTTTTTCCTTGGCAGGAATCAGAGAAAATATAGTTGACCCGACGGAGATTGCAGCAAGAGCTGCATTAAAATTTCTGCAATTACCAATACATGCATTATAAAGCAGCTGTATTTTTATGAAAATAAATGATACCGGAAAAGGACTGGATTTCTATTAAAACCTGCTTCAGGACTTCATTCAAACTCCCTTCAAAAAGTCGCAACAAACATTGACAATCCGTGGGTTTGAGGACTATACTAATATATAAATTATAAATACCAGACAGGTTATTACAGAAAGAGAAAGGGAGGTATATGATAACAGGAAATTATCATATATTTTCAGAGCCTTTTTGAATATTTCTGAGGGGGAAACAGATGATTCAAAAATATTATAACAGTATTCTGGAACAGGTTTTTGCACAGATTGGAAAGAAAGAACACAACATTGTTCTGGCAAAATACAGTAATGATTTTTCATTAAAGCAGCTGGAAATATCAGAGCAGATAACAAATAATAAAAAGGTTCATTTTGCAGCCCACGAATTCCGGGCAGAGAAATTATCGGGAGCATATGAGCCGTTTCTGGATTTGATTTTGGAACTTTTCGACCAGCAGAAGGAGATGACATTTGATGAATTTCTGGACAAGTGTAATGTCTATTCCCTGCAGCGTCCGATTATTGCAGCATACCGGGAGACCGGAAAATGTATCCGGAAAGAGAGTTTATTGTATACAGAAGTTGACTATGAGCGGGAGCGGATGCATGATGCTATTGTGGCAATGCTTGTTGAAGTTTCTAAGATACAGCCGTTTATGCTTTGGATTAACCGTGTGCAGTTTGCCGGAATGGGAACCATAGAAATAGTCTATGAACTGTTAAAGGCAGAGCATACAGAGAATATCGGAATCGTTCTCGGCATGAATGAGCAGCAGCGGCTGCCGGAATATATGCTGCCGGGCTGGGAAAGCGTAACGGAGGAATTGGACAATAATGTTGCAATATTCCGCATTGGAAATGCCGGAGAATCCAGGGAACAAAGAGATGAGGTTATTACAGCAGAAAGTATTGAAGATGATATCAGAACATTACAGAATCTTGTTTTTTTCATGGATTTTGAACAGGCATTGTTTTATCTGGAGAAAGTAGACCGCAGAATCAGATTTGAAAATTTTACAGTATCGGATGAAGTGAAATACGAACTCTGGCAGTTCTATGCATATGTATCGGTATATATGAGGGATTTGCCAAAAGCGCTGGAAATAAGTGAGGGTATCTTACAGATTGCAGAGAAGAAAAAGAACCGTAGGATGCGCTTTTATGCATATTATATCCGCTCTGTAATTTATATGTATCAGTCAAAACTGCAGGAAGCCACTGAATGTGCAGGTGTTGCAAAAAGTATTGCAATAGAAGGTGGCATAGAGCGCGGTCAGTTTGAAGCAGAGCTGGTAGAAATACAGGCGAAGATGGCAGGCTGGAATAATATTTTCTTCTGTGCACAGAACGTGGAAGTCAGCGATGCCATGATTGAAAAATTAATGAAATATGACTACCGGAATCATCTGGCGTACATTTATGTGTATGCCTATGACAATAAGCCGGAGATTGTAGCAAAGGCATATTATTCCGAATCCCAGCTTATTTATTTCAGTAAGGGAATCAGACTGGCAACAGAAATTGGTAATACACAGCTTATTTACAATGCATACCAGAAGAATATTATGCTGGCTTCTAGCAACGGTATGTATCCGATTGCATTGCTGTATTCGGTAAGAATTTTCGAAGCACTGGACAACAAACGTTCTGTGGAAAGTGGACGTATTTTCTCGGGAATCGGTTATACCTTAACGGCATTAAGACAGAATGATCTTGCAAAGCGTTATTTTCAGAAAGCAGTAGAAATTTTATATAATCTGGAATTGCCGGAGGATATTGCGGAAGTATATTACAATATGGCAATTAACTGTATTGCAGCAGAAGAATTCAAGGAAGCCAACGAATATCTGATGCGCTGTATGAAGACCATTGAATGTCTGCATTTGAATAGTCTGAGGGTCTGCAATTTAAGCAAATTGTATGGACTCTTAGCATTGTGCAATCAGAAGCTTGGCAACCGTTTCAACTGTGAACAGTACCTCAATAACTGCAAACAGTTCTTAAATTACATAATTGAAAAAGAAAAGCTTCAGAATGATCTGGGAATCATCCACGATTATGCACGTTGTGATGATGATATGTTCCTTTATCATTTCACACGGGCATTACTTGAAATGGATTCCGGTAATGATTCGTCTGCATTTGAAGATTTTAATTGTGCAGAGACACATCTGGTGCGGACTGAGGGGAACCAGTTCTTCTGTTATCAGCTGTTCCGTAAGGACAGGATCCGCTTTTATGGGCAGACAGGAAGAATGGAACTTAAGAGCAATGAAGAGGCAATCTTAAAACAATATCTTGAGGATAATACCCATTCTCTTACAGATGAAGAAATTAAGGTATTAGAGCCATTGGAACAGTATTTATTAGAAGAACCTCTTCATGTGATATCTACCCTGGAGATGGAAATGCAGCTGAAGCAGGAAAGCATTAACCGTGCTTACAAGCAGGAACGACGTCAGATGGATTTTCTGTCGACATGGCAGAAGACCATTGATGTGACGGATGTTTCGGCAGAAGTAATGGTAGAGAATGTGATGCGGACATTCCTGTATCACTTTAATTTGGACCGGGCATTATATATACAGTATCATGGAAGAAAACCAAAGGTACTTTATGATAATACAGAAGCCAGCCTTTCTATGAAGGAGCAGAAGTATTTAAAGGAAGTGTTCGAAAAGACACAGAGAGGGTTTGTTGTATCGAAAATCAGCAGTAACTATTCGGAACATCTGAATGTGGTCAAACTGTTTGATGAAGATAATGTATGCTCTCTTGTTGCTATTCCGTTCTTTGACAATGGAAAAGTAACAAGCATTATGATAGCATATATTCTGATGAAGGATAACTGGCATTCCTCTGTCGGCCGGTATATGTTAGATGAGAGTGATATGCGGATTTATGAGCTTTTGTTCCGGGAGGTACAGTATGCACTGAATCGTCTCTATGCATATGAGAAGCTCTATGAAATGAATGCTGCATTGTATAAATCTGCAGTAACCGATCAGCTGACAGGAATTCTCAACAGGAAGGGATTCTATCAGAACATCGGGGAAATTATCCGGAAGATTAAAAAGGGCCACATGAAGCATGATTTTGGTATTATGTTTATCGATCTGGATAATTTCAAAGGATATAATGATACCTTTGGACATGATGTGGGAGATTTGCTGCTTAAGTCCATGGCAAATATCTTCAGCAGGGTCTGCAGGGACAAGGGCTTTGTGACACGTTTCGGTGGTGATGAATTTATTATTTTCCTCTACACCGGAGAAAAAAAGACCTTAGAGGCTACCGCAAAGGCTATCTATAAAGAGATTAAGAAACAGGATGGGTTCAGGGAACTGATTGCAAAAGAAATCGGACAGCCGGTTGAGCTTGATGATAAGAAATTACTTTCCTGTTCTATTGGTATTATTTCTTCCAATCAGGTAAAGAAGGCAGAAGACATTGATGAAATGATTAAAGTGGCAGATGATCTTCTGTATGCAGTAAAAGCAGAATCCAAAGGAACGTATAAGTTCTTTGAAGAACAGGAACAGAAGTAAAGCAAAGGAAACGGGAAAACGTATGGTAATGAAGCTTCCAGAGCATGTTAAGTTTATAATTGAGAAGCTGCAGGAAGCAGGCTTTGAAGGATATGCAGTAGGAGGGTGTGTCAGAGACACCCTCCTTCAACGTGTGCCTCAGGACTGGGATATTACCACTTCTGCTTATCCGGAAGACGTAAAAGAAATTTTTGGGCGCACCATCGATACCGGAATTGAGCATGGAACGGTAACGGTAATGCTGGATAAAAAAGGGTATGAGGTGACAACTTACCGGATTGATGGCGAATATGAGGATGCCAGACATCCGAAGGAAGTAACCTATACAGATAATCTTTTAGAGGATTTAAAACGCAGGGATTTTACCATTAATGCCATGGCATATAATGAACAGCGGGGACTGGTGGATGCTTTTGACGGAGCAGGAGATTTAAAGCGTGGCATCATCCGCTGTGTAGGAGAACCAAAGGAGAGATTTGGGGAAGATGCTTTAAGGATGCTTCGGGCAGTGCGTTTTGCGGCACAGCTGGGCTTTGATATAGAAGAAGAGACAGCAGAAGCGATTCAGGAGCTTGCACCGATGTTAAAAAAGGTCAGTGCAGAGCGTATTCAGGTAGAACTGGTTAAGCTTCTTACCTCAGTCCATCCGGAGGAGATGCATACCGTATATGCCACAGGAATTGCGGATGTGGTACTGCCGGAATTTTCGGTGATGATGCGTACACCACAGAATAATCCCAATCACTGTTATACAGTGGGAGAGCATACCATTGAAGTGTTAAAAGGTGTGGAAGCAGACAAGGTGCTACGGCTTGCAGCATTATTTCATGATGTGGCAAAGCCCGACTGCCGCAGTACAGATGAAGATGGAATTGACCATTTCTACGAGCATCCGCAGGTGGGAGCAAAGAAGACGAAGACAATTTTACGCAGATTAAAATTCGACAATGCAACCATTGATACGGTCTGCCGGCTGGTGGCAATTCACGATATTAACCCGGCACTGACACCGGAGTCCGTACGAAAGGCAATACAGAAGGCGGGATTAGAGTGCTATCCGGTTATATTTGAACTGAAGAAAGCAGATATTTTAGCCCAGAGTGATTATCAGAGGAAAGAAAAGCTTGAAGCATTGGACGGATATCATAAGATTTATGATAAAATAATCGAAGATGCAGACTGTCTGACACTAAAAGACCTTGCACTTAACGGACGGGACTTAATAGAACTTGGTGTGAAGCCCGGTCCACAGATAGGAAACATTTTGGCAAAGCTTTTAGATGTGGTAATTGAAGAACCGGAAAAGAATACAAAAGAATATCTGACAGGTTATACTTTAAAGAACCTCTTCATATGATAGAAAGACGCATAAAGATTTGTGCGAATTCGTCGTATGGAGGGGTTTTTGTGTATAATTTATCGAGCCAGTTGTTAGAACAGTATCCGTTTGAGGTAACCGCCATCCAGAAAGGAAGGGGAACCTATATCTGCACGACATCAGAGGGCGGAAAAATAATAATAGGATCTTTTCGCGGGTCAAAAGGCAGAGCGGAAGCTTTAGAACATGTTTTGCTCCGTCTGAAAGAAAATGGAATAGAAGCAGATGAAATCATACATACCAGGGAAGGAGAAATTTTAGCCCAGGAGGTGGATGAAACATGGTACTATGCCAGAAAATATATGGAGGGCAGAGAGTGTGAGACCAGGAGCCGTGATGATGTACTTGCTGCGGTAGAAGAACTGGCAAAGCTGCATCTTGTCCTGCAGAAGGTGGAGGATGAAAATTTAAAAATTGGCGGACAGGATTATGCCATGGAGGTATTCCGGCACAACCGGGAGCTTAAAAAGGTGCGCAATTATATTCATGGAAAGCATAAAAAGAATGAATTTGAAATGATATTTATGCGCAATTATGAGATTTTCTTAAAACAGGCACTGGACGTGGAACATCGGCTGATGAAACCAAATCCGGGTGAAACGCAGGGGCAGAGCGGAAAGCAGAGCCGGGAAGCAGCAATGTATGGAATCTGCCATGGAGACTTTAACCAGCATAATGTATTATTTACCCATGGTAAAATTATAATTACAAATTTTGAACAGGCACATTATGATGTGCTGGTAGGGGATCTGGCGCATTTCTTACGGAAACTGATGGAAAAACATAATTTTAATATCGGGCTGGCAACGGATATGCTGGCAGCATACGAAAAAAGACGAAAATTATTACCAGAGGAATGGGAGCAGCTTTATGTAAGGATGGCATACCCACAGAAGTTCTGGAAAGTGGCAAATCACTACTTTAATGCCAATAAGGCGTGGGTGTCCGGCAGAGACATTGAGAAGTTGAACCGGGTTATCGAACAGGAAGAAATCCGCCAGCAGTTTTTAAGAATGTTATTTTATTTTGTGGAATAATCATGTATAATCATGTACAGGCAATTGCCGGAGGAAAAGAGCATACAGGAGAAAAAGAGGTGCGAAATGAAGCAATCAGGGAAGCACTGGCTGTTGGCTTTGGTTATTTTCACAGTATTTGTGGCCTTGAGCGGCTGTGGAAAGAAAGACGATGGGCCTGTCAGCATGAAAGGCTATGCATCAGGTGTTGAGGTAGCAACGGAGGAAGAGACACAGGCAGAGGAAAGCAGCCTGTATACGGTAAGTGGTGTTGATACAACACTTTCAACAATGACATTTCTGAATATTGACACGGGACGTTATGAACAGTATTCTTATACAGATGGGACAATTTTTAAAGACAGACATGGCAGTCTGATTTCGGCTGCATCCATGGTACCGGGAAAAGTGGTTACTTTAACACTCCGGGATAAAGACCTGATATTAGAAAAGGTGGAACAGTCGGCAGATGCATGGGAGATGGACGATATCGGAAAATTTTCCTATAATGAAGAAGATAAGATATTTACCGTCGGAGACACAAAGTATTCTTATGATGAAGAATTACAAGTGTTTTCCGGAGATGCAGCCATAGAATTGTCCGCAGTTACCGGACAGGACACCTTAAGAATACAGGGAATTGACCGGAAAGTGCTGTCAGTGTCCGTTACAACAGGACATGGAGTCATCCAGCTTGTAAATACACAGGCATTAGAGGGCGGCTGGTTAAGCCTGAACCATAAGGATTATTATAAAATCACGGAGAATATGCAGTTAGAGGTGCCGGAAGGAACCTATGAATTAACCGTTGCCGGCAATGGCTACGGCGGTTCCACAGAGGTAGCTGTAACAAGAAATGAGCAGATTTCCGTGGATGTAGATTCCATAAAGGGTGAGGATCCGAAATATTGTACTTTAACCTTTGCGGTTGATGTTGCAGGCGCTTTGATGTATATTGATGGTAGTCAGGTTGATTATACACAGCCATTACAGCTGCAGTATGGCATCCATTCCATACAGATTACTGCAGATGGATATGACACCTGGTCGAAGCGGCTATATGTAAATTCACCGGAAGCACAGATAGAGATTGCGTTGTCAGGTGATGATACGGGCAGTACAGAGACAGAATCGACGGAAACTGCCGGAAATGAAGAGAACACAACCGTGGAGCATAAGCATTCCGACAGTACATCGAATTCCAGTGGAACTAACAGCTCCAGTGGAAGTTCATCCAGTGACTCTGATGCATATAGGAAGGCATTGAGTGAAATTATTGATACATTAACCAGTAACAATAATTCTTCGACAAGTACATTAAATCAGGTAGTTAACAGTCTTACGAATTAGTGAGAGAAATGAAAGGGCGAGACATCCGAAGGAGGCTGCCACTGGCAGGTTCTTTTGGTAAACAACATAAATGAAAAGTAGGAGGAAATCAGGAATGGGTTACAAGGAAACTTACGAAGCATGGCTTGAGGGAGCGTATTTTGATGAGGCAACCAAGGCTGAACTTCAGGCAATCAAAGACAATGACAAGGAAATTGAGGATCGTTTCTATAAAGATCTTGAGTTTGGTACAGCAGGATTACGTGGGGTAATCGGTGCCGGTACCAACCGTATGAACATCTATACTGTCCGCAAAGCAACACAGGGTCTTGCAAATTATATTTTAAAAGTAAATGCACAGGATAAGGGTGTGGCAATTGCCTTCGATTCCAGACATATGTCACCGGAATTTGCAGATGAATCCGCACTTTGCCTTGCAGCAAACGGAATCAAAGCATATGTATTTGAGTCATTAAGACCAACACCGGAATTATCTTATGCAGTCCGTAAATTAGGATGCACTGCCGGAATTAATATTACAGCAAGCCACAACCCGCCAGAATACAATGGATACAAGGTATACTGGGAGGACGGTGCACAGATTACACCACCTCATGATACCGGAATTATGGATGAAGTAAAGAAAGTAACTGATTACAGCACTGTTAAGACCATGTCCTTAGAGGATGCCAGGGCAGCAGGCCTTTATGAGACTATCGGCGCGGCAATCGATGATGCTTATATTGCAGAGCTTAAGAAACTTGTGGTACATCAGGATGCCATTGATGCAGTAGGCAAAGACCTTAAGATTGTATACACACCATTACATGGAACAGGAAATATCCCGGTCCGCCGTGTGTTAAAAGAGCTTGGCTTTGAAAATGTATATGTTGTTCCGGAACAGGAGCTTCCGGATGGAGATTTCCCAACCGTAAGTTATCCGAACCCGGAGGCAGAGGAAGCATTTGCATTGGGACTTGCACTGGGCAGGAAAGTAGATGCAGACTTAATCCTTGCAACTGACCCGGATGCAGACCGCCTCGGTGTATATGTAAAGGATTCTAAGACGGGAGAATATCATTCCTTAACCGGAAATATGTCCGGCTGCCTGATTGGTGATTATATCATCGGACAAAAGAAAGCAATCAACGGCTCCCTGCCGGCAGATGGTGCATTTATCAAATCCATCGTATCTACCAATATGGCAGATGCCATTGCAGAATACTATGGCATTCAGTTAATCGAAGTATTAACCGGATTCAAGTTTATCGGTGGCAAAATCTTAGAGTTCGAAAAGACCGGAAAAGGAACCTACCTCTTTGGTATGGAAGAAAGCTACGGCTGCCTGACCGGAACCTATGCAAGAGATAAGGATGCAGTGGTAGCATCTATGGCGTTGTGTGAGGCTGCTGCATATTACAAGACCAAGAATATGACTCTTTGGGATGCAATGCTTGCCATGTATGAAAAATATGGATACTATAAAGACCATGTTGAGTCTATTACATTAAAGGGAATTGAGGGTCTGGCTAAGATTCAGGAAATCATGGATACACTGCGCAGCGAAACTTTAACTGAAATCGGTGGCTATAAAGTTGAAAAAGTACGTGATTACAAGAAGGATACCATTACAGACCTTGCAACCGGAGCAGTAACAGCAACAGGACTTCCAAGTTCTAATGTACTTTACTATGAATTAAACGATGCTGCGTGGTTCTGTGTAAGACCATCCGGTACCGAGCCGAAAGTAAAATTCTACATTGGTGTGAAGGGTTCATCTATGGAAGAAGCAGAGCAGAAATATGAAGTCCTTGGAAAAGCAGTTTTGGACAAAATCAATAAAATGTTATAGACCAAATTGTATGCCTTAATTTACCGTATTTTCCTTGACAAATAAAGGAAAAACAAGTATAAATATATTCGTAGGTAATCTTGGAGAGTGTAGACCTCAAGAAGAATTATAAAATCCAGAGGAGGAATTTTAACATGAACAAAGCAGAATTAGTATCAGCTATGGCTGAAAAAACAGCTTTATCTAAAAAAGATGCAGAGGCAGCTTTAAAAGCTTTCACTGATATCGTAGCTGAAGAATTAAAAAAAGGTGAGAAAATCCAGTTAGTTGGATTCGGTACTTTCGAAGTATCTGAAAGAGCTGAAAGAACAGGAAGAAACCCACAGAGCGGTAAAGAGATGGTTATTCCAGCTTCTAAAGCACCTAAGTTCAAAGCAGGAAAAGCTTTAAAAGATTTAATCAATAAATAAGTTGATAAAATGATTCTGATTAGAGGTGTAACGAAAGTAGAAAACTGCTTTTGCTACACCTTTTTTTATTGAAATT
>UMHV01065438.1_pt1 | contig 11552 bp, 7 predicted proteins | sample 1965621 | NCBI WGS metagenome assembly UMHV01 (sample SAMEA4836108, study PRJEB28245) | human gut metagenome | biome: gut microbiome; material: fecal sample | place: Denmark | collected 2008 | reverse complement strand
AGATCCGCACAGTCCTTAACCGATATGGATTCACGGTGGCGGCGGTATGCAATTCGGGTGCAAATGCCCTTGCCAGTATCTCGGAACTTGATGGTGGCGTCCTGCTTTGCGGCTATCATCTTCAGGATATGTATTACCGTGATCTTCTGGACTATATGCCGGATTATTTTGAAATGCTGCTTATGGCTTCGCAGGGAGTGATCAGTGAAGCACCACCTTCTGTTTTGTGTGTGGGAATGCCTCTGAAAGCCGGAGATCTGGTAAATACAGTAAGCATGATCCTTTCCCAGATCGAAAGGCGCTGGAAAAAAGATAAGAAAAAACCGAAGCAGCGTTCATGGAAAGAGCAGAATTATATTTCAAATGCAAAGATGCTTTTAATGGAAAGAAATCATCTGAGTGAGGAAGACGCATACCGTTATATTCAGAAATGCAGTATGGATTCTGGAACCAATATGGTGGAGACAGCCCAGATGGTTCTAATGCTTTTATATGATTCTGTATAAAAGAAAAATATAAAAGAAAAATACACCAGAAAAAGCAGAATTTGACAGAAAAAAGTGGCAGAGCGGGTTCGTAAGACCCGCTTATCAAAATACAGGCGCAAAGAAAAAAGGCTGAATGCTGAATATTTTTTGCACCGGAATTGGAGGATGAGGGAATGGAATTTATGGATGGAATCTGTAAGACTAGAGAATGTGCCTGGGACGTGCTTCTTTCTGAGAGCATGAAAGACCAGGAAGCGACAGTGGAAGGTGCAATACACAGCATCCGTAATATGGGTGATGTGGCATTTGTGATACTTCGAAAAAAAGAGGGACTTTTTCAGACCGTATATGAGAACGATAAGACAAATGTTTCCATTCATGATCTGAAAGAGGCAATGTGTGTCCGCCTCACAGGAACTCTTCATGAGGAAGAAAGAGCTCCTCACGGAAGAGAGCTTCGCATCAGCCATGTGGAGATCCTTTCCTCACCGGCAGAACCCCTTCCTCTGGCAATCGACAAATGGAAACTGAACACTTCCCTGGAGGCAAAACTGAACTATCGTCCTATCGCCCTGCGTAACGTGCAGGAGCGTGCAAAATTCAAGATCCAGGAAGCTCTGGTGCGTGCATTCCGTGATTATCTCTACGAAAAAGGATTTACCGAGATCCACACACCGAAGATCGGAGCCAGAGGCGCAGAGGGTGGTGCAAACCTGTTCAAGCTGAGCTACTTCCACAAACCGGCCGTCCTGGCACAGAGCCCGCAGTTTTACAAACAGATGATGGTAGGTGTTTTTGACCGCGTATTTGAGACCGGCCCTGTATTCCGTGCAGAGAAACACAACACCAAACGTCATCTGAACGAATATACAAGCCTTGATTTTGAGATGGGCTATATCAACGGATTTGAGGATATCATGGAGATGGAAACCGGATTTCTTCAGTATGCAGTCGAGCTTCTGAAGAAAGACTACGCTCATGAACTTTCCATTCTGAAAGTGGAACTTCCGAAAGTAGACAAGATCCCGGCTGTACGTTTTGACAAAGCAAAAGAGCTGGTGGCTGAGAAATATAAACGTAAGATCCGCAACCCGTACGATCTGGAGCCGGAAGAAGAGGCACTGATCGGAAGATATTTCAAAGAAGAGTACGATGCGGATTTTGTTTTTGTCACACATTATCCGTCCAAGAAACGTCCGTTCTACGCAATGGATGATCCGGCAGATGAGAAATTTACATTAAGTTTTGACCTTCTGTTCAAAGGACTTGAGGTCACCACAGGCGGACAGCGTATCCATGATTATCAGATGCTGAAAGACAAGATCGCAGCCCGTGGCATGGACGAGGAAGGTATGGAGCAGTACCTGGATACTTTCAAACATGGAATGCCGCCTCACGGAGGACTTGGAATCGGACTGGAACGTCTTACCATGCAGATCCTGGGAGAGGAAAATGTTCGTGAGACCTGCCTGTTCCCACGTGATATGAACAGACTTGAGCCGTAATAAGGAGAAAAAAGATGGCAAAGATAATCGATGATGAAACAATGGAAAATGTCTGCATCCTGGCGAAGCTTTCTCTGACAGAGGACGAGAAGGAAAAGGCAAAAGAGGATATGCAGAAGATGCTGGACTATGTAGATAAGTTAGACGAGCTTGACACTTCTTCCGTAGAGCCTATGTCCCATATTTTTGAGGACGAAAACGTATTCCGTGAAGACGTTGTGACAAACGGCGACAACCATGAGGCAATGCTTGCCAACGCGCCGAAGCAGAAAGAAGATCAGTATCAGGTTCCGAAAACAATTGGATAAGACAGGAGACAGGACATGGATTTGGGAAAATTAACCGCATTACAGCTTGCGGAAAAGATCAAACAGCATCAGATAAGCGTCCTGGACGGTGTGAAATACGTATTTGATCAGATCGAGGCAAAAGAGGACAAAGTCCACGCTTATCTTGATACCTATAAAAAAGAAGCCTATGCAAGAGCAAAAGAAGTACAGAAAGGCATTGAGGACGGAACTTATACCGGACCTCTTGCCGGTGTACCCATCGCTATCAAGGATAATATCTGCATCAAGGGAAAAACAACCACCTGTGCATCAAAGATCCTTGAGAATTTTGTGCCACAGTACAATGCCGAGGTCATTGACCGCCTGGAAAAAGCAGGCCTTGTGATCATCGGAAAAACAAACATGGATGAGTTTGCCATGGGAAGTACCACGGAGACATCAGCCTATGGTGTTACCAGAAACCCCTGGGATCTGGAACATGTTCCCGGCGGTTCTTCCGGCGGCTCCTGTGCTGCCGTGGCAGCAGGGGAAACATATCTGGCACTGGGCTCGGATACCGGCGGTTCCATCCGTCAGCCAAGCTCCTACTGTGGAGTAACGGGAATCAAACCTACCTACGGAACCGTATCCCGTTACGGTCTGGTTGCCTACGCTTCGTCTCTGGACCAGATCGGACCGGTAGGAAAAGACGTTGCAGACTGCGCAGCCCTTCTTGAGATCATTGCCGGACACGATGCAAAAGACAGTACCTCCATGAAGAGAGAGAATCTTGATTTCTCTTCTTCCATGACAGACAAGATTGTTGGAATGAAATTTGGTGTGCCGAAGGAATATCTTTCCGAGGGACTGAACCCTGAGGTAAAAGAGGCATTTATGAATACACTGAAAAGCCTTACCGAGATGGGTGCAGTGGTGGAATTTTTCTCCATGAAGACAACAGAATATATGATCCCTGCCTACTATATCATCGCCAGCGCAGAGGCCAGCTCCAACCTGGAACGTTTTGATGGCGTGAAGTACGGTTTCCGTGCAAAAGAGTACGAGGGACTTCATGACATGTACAAAAAGACAAGAACTGAAGGCTTCGGTGAGGAAGTAAAACGCCGTATCATGCTGGGATCTTTCGTATTAAGCTCCGGTTATTACGATGCTTACTACCTGAAAGCACTCCGCACAAAAGCCCTCATCAAAAAAGAATTCGACCAGGCCTTTTCCAAATATGATGTCCTTCTTGCTCCGGCATCTCCGTTTACCGCGCCGAAGCTTGGAGAGAGCCTGAAAGACCCGCTTGCCATGTATCTTGGCGATATTTACACGGTAGCAGTAAACCTGTGCGGACTTCCCGGAATCACAGTTCCATGTGGAAAAGACGCAGCCGGACTTCCCATCGGAATCCAGATGATCGGTGACTGCTTCAAAGAAAACAATCTGTTCCGTGCGGCACACGCATATGAGAAAAAACGCGGCGATTTCGGAACAGCAATGGAAGGGGGAGAAAAGGCATGAAACAGTATGAGACAGTCATAGGACTTGAGGTGCATGTGGAGCTTGCCACAAAAACAAAGATCTTCTGCGGATGTTCCACAGAGTTCGGAGGTGCACCAAATACACATACCTGCCCGGTCTGCACCGGTATGCCGGGATCTCTTCCGGTCCTCAATAAAAAAGTGGTAGAGTTTGCCATCAAGGCAGGTCTTGCGGCAAACTGCCATATCCATCAGTACTGCAAGTTTGACCGTAAGAACTATTTTTACCCGGATAATCCTCAGAACTACCAGATCTCTCAGCTGTATCTGCCAATCTGCTATGACGGAGCCGTTGAGATCGAGACTTCCGCAGGCAAAAAGACCGTACGTATCCACGAGATGCATATGGAGGAGGATGCAGGTAAGCTGATTCATGATGAGTGGGAAGACTGCTCCCTGGTTGACTACAACCGAAGTGGTGTGCCGCTTATCGAGATCGTATCCGAGCCGGATATGAGAAGCTCCGAGGAGGTTATCGCATATCTGGAAAAACTTCGTTGTACCATGCAGTATCTTGGAGTTTCTGACTGCAAACTTCAGGAAGGTTCTATGCGTGCCGACGTCAACCTTTCTGTCCGTGAGGTGGGAAGCGAGACCTTCGGAACAAGAACCGAGATGAAGAACCTGAACTCTTTTAAAGCCATTGCAAGAGCGATCGAGGGTGAGAGAGAGCGTCAGATCGAGCTTCTGGAAGAAGGCAGAGCCGTTGTCCAGGAGACAAGAAGATGGGATGACAACAAAGAGTCTTCTCACGCCATGCGTTCCAAAGAGGATGCCAAAGATTACCGTTACTTCCCGGACCCGGATCTTCCGCCGATCCATATCTCCGATGCATGGATCGAGGAGCTGCGTGCTTCCATTCCGGAGCTGCGTGAAGCCAAGATGGAACGTTATCAGAAAGAGTACGAGCTTCCGGCTTACGATGCGGGAATCCTTACGGAATCCAGACATCTGGCAGGACTTTTTGAGGAGACAGCCGTTCTTCTGGGAAATCCGAAAAAAGCAGCCAACTGGTTTATGGTGGAAGTTCTACGCCTGACAAAGGACAAAGTTCTTGATCCGGAAAAAGTAAACTTTACACCGAAGCATCTGGCAGATCTTCTTTCCATGGTGGAGAAAAAAGAGGTCAGCGCACAGAATGCCAAAAAAGTGTTTGAAAAAGTATTTGACGAGGATATTGATCCGGTTGTATATATAGAAGAGAATGGTCTTAAGATCGTAGAAGATACAGGTCTTCTCACCGAAACTGTGAAAAAGATCGTAGATGCCAATCCTGGACCGCTGGCTGAACTTCTGGGCGGCAAGGACAAGGTTATGGGATTTTTCGTAGGACAGCTGATGAGAGAGCTGAAAGGCAAGGCAAATCCTGACAGCGTCAGAAAAGCACTGGCAGAGGAAATTGAGAGAAGGAGATAAAAGCATTATGGTTACAGTAAATAAGAATTATTTAAAACTTCCAGGAAGCTATCTGTTTTCCAATATCGCGAAGAAGGTAAAAGCATACAAGGAGGCCAATCCGGAATTCAAAGATTCCGTGATCAGCCTTGGAATCGGTGATGTGACACAGCCACTTGCACCGGCGATCATTGATGCTCTTCATAAATCCGTAGATGAAATGGCTCATGCGGAAACTTTCCACGGATATGCACCGGATCTTGGATATGAGTTCTTAAGAAGTGCCATTGCAAAGAATGATTATCAGTCCAGAGGATGCGACATCAGCGCAGATGAGATCTTTGTTTCCGACGGAGCAAAGAGTGATTCTGGAAATATTCAGGAGATCTTCGGACTGGATAACAAGGTTGCAGTCTGCGATCCGGTTTACCCGGTATATGTAGATACCAACGTTATGGCAGGACGTACTGGCGAGTACAATAAAGAGCGTGAGAATTTTGACGGCGTGATCTACATGCCGTGCAAAGAGGAGAATGGTTTTCTTCCGGAAATCCCGGCAGATGAAGTTCCGGATCTGATCTATCTCTGCTTCCCGAACAACCCGACTGGTGGTGCCATCACAAAAGCTGCTCTTCAGGAGTGGGTTGACTACGCAAACAAAAACGGCTGCGTGATCATCTATGATGCAGCATATGAAGCATATATTTCCGAGGAGGATGTTCCACACAGTATTTATGAGTGCGAGGGTGCAAGAACCTGCGCCATTGAGCTTAGAAGTTTTTCCAAGAATGCAGGCTTCACAGGCGTTCGTCTTGGATTTACCGTTGTTCCGAAGGAACTGGTACGTGATGGAGTAGAGCTCCACAGCCTCTGGGCACGTCGTCATGGAACCAAGTTCAACGGTGCTCCGTACATTGTACAGAGAGCAGGCGAGGCTGTTTATTCTCCGGAGGGAAAAGCACAGCTGAAAGAGCAGGTTGCTTACTATATGCGTAATGCGAAGACAATCCTTGAGGGACTTTCCGCAGCAGGATTTTCCGTATCCGGTGGAAAAAATGCTCCTTATATCTGGCTGAAAACACCAGATCAGATGACTTCCTGGGAGTTCTTTGACTATCTCCTTGAAAAAGCACATATCGTAGGAACCCCAGGTTCAGGCTTTGGTGCACACGGTGAGGGATACTTCCGTCTGACTGCATTCGGAAGCTATGAGAATACACTGGAAGCGATTGAGAGAATTAAAAATCTGTGATACAGGTGTAAATTGCGAGGCAGGTCTTTGTAAAAGGTCTGCTTCGTTTTCGTTTATAAGAAATTTTTTGAGCAAATTCAGGAAATTGGCAATGAGGATTGCGAAAATTTATCATATCGTTTATAATTGTACAGGAAGTGAAACGCAGAACACAAAGAGGCTGTGTTTATGAAATTCACAAATTTACGCAATCACGAAAGGGGATTTTATCATGGGTATCAGAAGAGTAGAAAATATGTGCGGCGGTAAAGGCCATGTGATCATCAAAGACATTCTTGAGGGAGACGAGCTGAAAGGAAAATGCGGACTTTACGCACAGGTTACTATCGAGAAGGGATGTTCCCTTGGATACCATGAGCATCATGGAGAGACAGAAACCTACTATATCTTAAGCGGTGAAGGCGAGTATGATGATAACGGTGTGAAACGTCCGGTAAAGGCCGGTGATATCACCATTACACCAGACGGAAAAGGTCATGGCCTTGCAAATACAGGAGAGACAGATCTTGTATTTATGGCACTGATCATTTTTGACTGATCATAAAACAAAAACAGAATAACAGGACAGAAAGGGCCGTACTGCATGATTATGCGGATGGCTCTTTTTGAATGAAAAGTTTAAATTGTATAAATAAAAAATATTTTTTGATTTTTTTAGAAAAAAGTGTTGACATAGGAAGGATGCTTTGCTATACTATCACTTGTCGCGAGGGAGAAGATAAAGAATTCCACAGAAATGCGATATGCGGAAGTGTCGGAACTGGCAGACGAGCAAGACTAAGGATCTTGTGAGCATTGCGCTCGTGTGGGTTCAAGTCCCATCTTCCGCATTTTTTATTTTGTGAGGACTGTGAGAGATCATGGTTCTTTTTTGTAAATAAAAGCAAGTGTAAAAAAGCTGAATCACAAAACCGGAAGATAAAGGAACCGGTTTGTGATTCAGCTTTTTTTGTTAATGGATATTGTTTATTTTACTTTGACAGAAGAAGTTTTGCTCCAGGTGGAGTAGTAATTCTTTTTGCTGACCGTTTTGTATGTGCGGATACGGATGTAGTATTTTTTGCCACCGGACAATTTCTTCAGCACGGTAGATTTGGAACTGCTTTTGGCGGTAATTGTTTTGGCGCTTTTGAAGCTGCTTGAAGTGCTGTACTGAATCTGATAAGCGGTAACAGATTTTACCGGTTTCCAGGATATATTTGCCTGGCCTTTTGCAGTGGACTTCAGAGAAACACTGCTGACAGTCAGTGGACGTACTGTGATCAGGATCTTTGCAGATGCAGCTTTATAATTTACGCCCTGTGCAGCCTGAATGGTAACAGTGGCCTGTCCGGGGCTTACCGGAATGATACTGGTACCGGAAATTTTTACGATCTTGCTGTTGGAAGACTTGCAGGTGATCTTCCCGTCCGTCTTCTTGCTCTTGATGACCGCGGTTTTGCTGCTGCTCTGAGTCAGGGTAAGTGCTGTGGCTTTTGCTGTGAGTACGGCTTTTGCGCGGGCAATCTGGAAACTGGCAGTTTTTGTTCCTGTGTAACTGCCTTTTCCAGTGATCACGACGGAAGCAGTACCGGCATTTATGTTATTACGGTAGGAAACTGTGTAATCTGTGCCGGGAACCAGTTCTTTTCCGGAAGAAGTTACGGTGATCTTCGGCTTTTTTTCTGTACCGCTGTAGGTAAAGGATGAACTGGAAAGCTGAATCTCACATTTACTGAGATCTCTGGCAGTGATCTGGAAAGATTTTGTTACAGTACCGGAATAATTACCTTTTCCTGTGATGGTGACGGAAGCAGTACCGATGTTGGTGTTGTTATCATAAGAAACGGTGTAGTCAGTTCCTTTTTTTAACTGCTTTTTATTGACAGTTACTGTGACGTCCGGTTTCTTTTCGGTTCCATCGTAAGTAAATGAGGAAGCGGAAAGAGCAAGTTCGGCTTTCTCCAGGCTGGCGGCACTGATAGTGAAATTTTTCGTAACAGAACCGGAATAGTTACCTTTTCCTGTGACGGTAACCGTGGCAGAACCTGCGTTGGTATTGTTTACGAAGGAAACCGTATAATCGCTGTTGGCAGTCAGCTGTCTGTTTCCGGTTTTTACAGTAACGGATGGCTTTTTCTCAGTGCCGTCATAGGTGAAGGAATCGGCAGAAAGATCTACGCTGGATCTGCTCAGGTCAGCAGGCTGGATCTGGAAAGCTTTTTCAACAGAACCGGAGAATCTACCTTTTCCTGTGATGGTAACTGTAGCGGAACCTGCGTTGGTGTTGGCATGATAATACAAGGTGTAATCCTGCCCCTGTGTTAAAGTATTGCCGTTACATGTTACAGTGACGGCCGGTTTTTTCTCAGTGCCGTCAAAAACCAGCGATTCATTGGAAACGGTAATATCGCAGTTGCTGATCCGGCCATAGGTGATAGAAAAGGATGTTGTAAAATATCCGTAATAATTTCCGATGCCGCTGATACCGGCACGTGCATTTCCCAGAGTTGTATTATTTTGATATTCTACAGTGAAATCCCTGCCTTCAACCAAATCAACACCATTTTTAGAGATGGTTACTTTCGGTTCCTGAGGCTTACCGTCGTAGATACAGGAAGAAGGAGTAAGGGTACAGGTGGTGCCGTTTGAGTAGATAGGGGCTTTGCCAATGGTGTATTCCTTTGTTACACTGCCGGCGTATTTTCCGATTCCTGTGAAGGTCATGGTAAAAGTACCGGCGTTAACAGTATCTCCGCTGGTTGTAATAGTATAGTCAACGTCTTTTTGGAGAGTAAGGCCGGAACGGTATATGGTTATAGTCGGTGTTTTGTCTGTTCCGTTATAAGATCCGATATAGCCGCGGGAAATGGTGAATACATCCTCGCTTAACAGGTCTACATATAATTCAGAGGTAAATACAGCATCCGGATTATATTTGGACTGAACGGTAAGTGTGATCTTGCCTGACTTTTTGGGGGTGAGGACTGCAGTTTGATTGGAAGTCTGGTTTACAGAAATAACACTTTCATCTGAGCTGGAAATAATGCAGTCATACAGAAAGTCAGAATCACTGCCGAAATCATTAGGAAACCAGCTGGAAGCGGTGATCCTATAACTAAGTTCCTTAGTCAGAAATTCGCTCTTTTTCATAGCGGAGAAACTGGAATTGGAAGGAGCAATGCTTGCAGTGACCTGTGAGGGAACAACAGCTTTGGAAGAAGTACCGCAGACACGGCAGGTCTTGTCAACCTGATAGTTCTCAATGGTTGTGCCGTAAACATATTTATGTCCGTTTTCCACTCGCGTTGCATGGTTGGAAGAGAGATCCGACAGATTGATCTCATAAAAAGTATTATGGCTGTCTTTCCATGCGTACCAGATCAGTTTTCCGTTTATAACAGAAGGTGCACAGTCGGAAAGATTTCCGGCCATTTTGTATGTAGAGCCAGCCTGCTGGCCGGTTCCGTCAATGGCAGTATAATAAACATAACCCTGACTGGACCAGAGAAGCACGAAGCTGTTGCTGCCGGTTTTTACAAGATGCGGTGTAGCGGCGCTGTCAGAAGTGCCTGCATAGTCGGAAAAATACCGCACAACAGGTGTTCCTCCGGATTTTGAAACAGAGGAGACAAATACATTTCTGGAATGATTGTCAGCATCATAATTGCCTGCGACCAGATAGGAACTGTCGGAATATTCAAAACCGCCAAGGGATGCGCCGGTATAGTTGTTGCCGGATGATCCGGGGAAAGTCATAAGGTCAAATTCCTTGCAGGCATAGGAACTGGAACTCCAGGAATATTGCGGGACAAAAGATCCGCTGCTGATATCCGTGGGATACTGAAGAACCGTAATAGCACGGGGATAAGCATCACCGTGATCACAGCCCAGAAGAGTTCCGTTATCGATCTGGATGAACTGGTTAAAGGAATGGCTGACATATCCGAACTCAGAATTCTGGATTCCTGTAAGCTGATCCACAACAGACATGGTGGAGGTATCTACAGAAAAAGTTACGTTAGCCTGATGCCCTCCGTACATTTCATGGCAGGTGCGGATAAAAAGATAATTTCCGTAAGAAGCCATACGTGCGGAACCTGCGTCAAAGGGATAGGTGGTATTTGCACCGAAAAGGCTGCAGGAACCTTGGGATTTCCAGTCTTTGGAGTATTTGCTCACCCGGTAAACTTCTTTCGTATTATCTTTTTCGGTGTTGTTTGCGCCGGTAAGGATATAATAGTTGTCGTTGGTTTCGTAGAAAGCGCCGAATACAGGCAGTGGAAGATCGAGAGTCATCGTTTTCTTAAAGTTGTATCCGGAATCATAGTATTCAATCAGAAGCTTACCGTCAAGGGCACCACTTTGAACCCGCATGAGAGATCCGTCTGGGCTTGTTGTAAGATAGGATTCGACAGGAGAAGACCAGACACTGTAGTTCTGGTTTTCAAGGTTGCTTCCTTTATAAATGGTGCAGGTTGTATTTAATGAGTTCGATACCGGAATATCTGCTTCGATGACGGAACTGCTTTTTGCCATCTGGGCTTCTACGGAACCGTCCAGAATACCGGCTTGTACCCCACCTTCTTCTCCGGATGAAAAATCGTCTGTTCCATCGAAATCGGAAAAAGTCTCTTCTTCATTTCCGGTATTAAATTCCTCTTCCAAAGAAGAAGCATCGGAAGCGTCTGATGTGCTGCCGCTATTAGAATCTTTCGGTGATTGCAAAAGATCCTCAGAGGATTCCTCCTGTGTATCGATGCCGGTGGAATCGGCAGGATCAGAGTTTTCTTCGGAAGAGAGATCTTCGGAGATCTCAGAAGAAGGTTCTGCTTCCACGTTGTCATCCGCAGAAAAAGCGTCTGAATAAAAATCAGCTGCATTTACCGGAGCAGAAGTGCCCAGTATACATGCAGAAAGAAAAATGGATAGTAGTTGTGCTTTTTTGTTTTTCATAGGTACCTCCTTTTTATATGGTTTTACATATAAACCTGGCAATATTTTACTACAAAAAAAGAAAAAATGGTCAATTATTGTTGAAAAAAGAAGAAAAAGAGACAGAATCATAAGTTGAGAAAAAAATAAAAAAAAGTGTTGACATATAGGAACCACTTTGT
>UMHV01054824.1_pt1 | contig 11565 bp, 7 predicted proteins | sample 1965621 | NCBI WGS metagenome assembly UMHV01 (sample SAMEA4836108, study PRJEB28245) | human gut metagenome | biome: gut microbiome; material: fecal sample | place: Denmark | collected 2008 | reverse complement strand
CAGATACTCCACATCGCCGTTGCGCAGCATCAGCGTACGGCCAGCATCGGCCAACCCCGTTACGTCGAGTCCCGCCGCTTCAAGCGTTGCGATGGCATCATCTTTCAGCGAGCCCTTCGGCACAGCAATGCGCAAGGGACGCGTTGCCTTGGAGGATTCCAGCGCCGCCATTACCTGTTCCAGGTAGAATGCAAAGCCTGCAGCGGGAACCTCTCCGGCTCCGTACTGGGCAAGCAAGTTGTCGTAGCGGCCACCGCCACCCAAAGGCGAACCCAGGCCGGGAGCGTATGCTTCGAACACCAGACCCGTGTAATAGTCAAACGAGCTCATTACCGAAAAATCGATAAGGACCTTGCCTTCCAATCCCGATTCGATCAGCGCGTTGTACACGCCTTCCAGCTCGCTGATGCCGCGAGCGCAACCCAACGGCTCGAGCATTGCACGTACCTGCGCAAGCTCAGCCTTTCCGCCGCGTAAGCGGGAAAGAGAGAAGATGGCACGGGCAATGGCGGGGACCACACGGCCGGGATTGGCGATGGCAGGATCGGCCAGCTTGAAGCGGGATTTGTCCTCCGCTTCGCTCGAGCCGCCATTGGCAGCACGCTCAGCAGCGGCAACAAGTTCTTCCAAGTACACAAAATTAGAAGTGTGGTAGGCCTGCATAACGGCAGTTTTCCACTGATCCGAGGCACCGCTGGCATCAAGCAAATCACGCAGAACGCCCGCCGATCCCAATGCGATGGTAAACGACTCCAGACCGCATTCGGAAAGAGCGGAAGCAAGCAGCGAGACCAATTCGACGTCGGCTTCGCTCCCTGCCGCGCCAATGCATTCAGCGCCACATTGCGTTAATTCGCGGGCAGCAGCCTCTGCCGTTTTCTCACGGAATACACGCTGGGTATAGCGTAGGCGCAATGGCTGGTCCTGAGCCACTCCGCGTGTTGCGCACATGCGGGCAATCTGCATGGTAACGTCGGGGCGCATAGCTAAAAGATCTCCATGGGAATCGAAAAATTTGAACGGAGCCTCGGGCACATGGCCGCCAGCTTCCATCACATCGAGCACTTCCAACGTGGGTGTTTCTACGGGGCGATACCCCTTCTGCGCAAAGCAGGCACGGACCCGAGCCGTAAGATCTTCGCGGACAAGCGCCTCATCGCTCATCACATCACGAAAACCAACGGGAGTGATGTAGTTCATATTCCTTCTTCCCTAAACACATGCTATTCCTGAACGCTTGCATAACGTATTGGCCGAAAAGATCCAAGCGCCTTTGCCTGCAAGCAAAGCATATTGTTGTTAACTTATTTATTATGCCTGCTCGCTGCTTCCACGCGTTTGGCGATTGGCATCTTTACAGGCATTTTACGGAAGCATTTCCCCTGAAATCATCGCGGCAATCAATGCCAGACACATCAAGCAACGCTATATGATTGCAGCTGATGTTCTGTGGCATCCACCATTCGGGCGAGCACCGCGGCGATCCACCATCCGAGAAAGCATCGCAGCAACAACAGCCCAAACGCCTGGCATATCGGTTGCCAACGATTAGGAGGTGCAACGTTTCCGTTGGTGGTACTTTATCACAGTAGAGCGCTAAAGCAATTAAATCATGTCAGTTTTACATTTCTTAAAGAAGGCTACGCCACAACTTCGCCCAAATTAGCTGATCAAGACAACTGAACACGTTCATCAATAGAAGAAAAGGCGTATAATCAAAAGCAATAACAGAGCCTGAGGGGGCGATTTACATGGGGTTCAAAAACATCCTCGTGCCGTACGACAACTCCGAGCACGCAAACAATGCACTCAAAGAGGCCATTAACATGGCTAGCGAAAATCCCGAAGCGAAAATCCATGTAGTTGAGGTTGTCGCTCCGCCGCAAGACCTGGTGTACAGCAGCATCAACCAAACCGGTTTTGGCATGGGCGTTTCGGTCGTAGCCAAGGGCGATTTCGCCAAGGTGGTCGAAGAGCGCAACGCCGAGCAGGATAAGGAGCTGCAGGATACCATCGCCGATGTGGTTGAAGGCTTCCCTGGTGCTCTTACCGCAGAAGTGGTCTTCGGCGTCTACACCATCGAAACCATCATCGAAACGGCAAAGCACTATGATTGCGACCTTATCGTCATGGGCTCGCGAGGACTGGGCGCTATCCGAGGCGCAATCGGCTCGGTCAGCTACGGCGTGCTTCGCTCCGCCGAAATTCCCGTACTGGTGGTTAAGTAGGAAATCGCTTATCCGCAAAGCCCATTCATGGGAAGTGGCATCTAGCATATTCCGCGAGAAAGGGCGGCGAGAGCAATCTCGCTGCTCTTTCTCGTTTTAGGCTTCAATGGGAGTCACAGGAAAAAACAGCCTTCAACGAACAGCCCAAACTAAAACTAGCCAAACGCAAACGGACCCGGAATGAGCTACCATTCCGGGTCCGACACCAAAGGCTCGATGCAATAACACCGAACCTGACTTAATCGCACGAAAAAGTTCAGCTACGCCAAACCGAGCCAAGTTTGCATGGTAGGCGCCCAACCTGTGAAAAACACGATAAGGATCAGCGCAGGCACACCATACTTCACCCATAAGCGCGTCCACTTCGGGAATGCAATGCCCTCGCCACGATCGGCTTCTGCCATGAATTTATCCCAACCCCAACCGCGCTTAGTGGTGCAGAACAGTACAAACAGCAAACAACCGATTGGCAGGATATTGTTGGAAAGGATGAAGTCTTCCAACGACTGCACATCGCCGATGCCCGGCACCAGAAAATCCGACCAGATGTTATAGCCAAATACGCACGGCAGGGAAAGCAATACCAAGATCGGCGCGTTGATTGCCACTGCACGCTTGCGGGAAATATCCCACTGATCCATGGCGAAGCGAAGAATTGCCTCGAACACGGCAATGACCGAAGAAAGCGCTGCAGCTGCAACAAAGAGGAAGAACAGCGTGCACCACAAATACCCTAAAGGCATCTGTTCAAATACCGTAGGCAACGTAAGGAACACCAAACCAGGACCGGCATCAGGGTTGATGCCGTAAGCGAAGCAAGCTGGGAAGATGATAAGGCCTGCCATAATGGCAACCAAGGCATCAAGCAAGGCGACGTTTACCGCTTCGCCCGTGAGCTTCCTATCGCGTGTTACGTAGCTGCCAAAAATAGACATGGAGCCAACGCCGATCGAGAGCATGAACATGGCTTGGCTCATAGCAGCGTAGACAATTTGAGGGAAGCTGGCATTAGGGTTGTTGAAGAGGTTATCGAAGTTGGGCAGCAGGTAGAACTCCAATCCAGCCTGACCGCCTTCCAGCGTAAGAGAGTGCACGCACAAAAGAGCCATGATAACGAACAGCGCCGCCATCATAACCTTGGTAATGCGCTCGACGCCCTTTTGCACGCCCATGGCACACACGCCAAAACCAATAACAGCAACCAAAAGCATCCAACCCGTAAGCTCCATAGGGTTACCGAGCATCGACCCGAATACCATCGTGACATCTTCCGTGCCGTCAAACGTGCCCATTGCCGCCTTCACAAAGTAGGCAATGGTCCAACCGCATACCACGGTATAGAACATCATAAGCAGATAGCAGCCAACTAAACCAAGCCACTTGAAGCGATGCCACTTCGAACCCTGCGGCTCCAAAGCCTCGTAGCTACGCGCTAGCGAACGGTAGCTGGCGCGACCCATGGCAAACTCCATCACCAGCAGAGGCACGCCAAGCACCACCAGGAAAAACAGGATAAGAAGAACGAATGCCGCACCACCGTATTCGCCCGTAATGTAGGGGAAGCGCCAGATGTTGCCCAAACCGATAGCGCAACCAGCGCTGATGAGAATGAACCCGAGGCGGCTTGAGAACTTCTCACGCCCTTCGTCTACGATTTCTTTATCTGCCACGGCAGTTTCTCCTCTGCTTTGAATCGCAATGTTCGAAGTATACGCTCTTGCACTCCGGCGCAAGAGTCCTAAGCCGCCGAATCGTCTCGGCAGGCAAGAGCCGAGTGGCCCGCTACATATTCAGCCAGAAAGTGATTTTAGGCACCCATCCTGCTACGAAAATAACGATGATCAGCAGCGGCACACCGTAACGAGTCCAAACGTACAGGAACTTCGGATACGTCATACCTTCGCCTTCGTTTGCCTCGGCAAGGAAGTTCTTCCAACCCCAACCAGAGCGGCGGGTACAGAACAGGGCGAATACCAAAGCGCCCAACACCAGGAAGTTGTTGGAAACCAAGAAGTCTTCCAACGACTGGATGTCGCCGATGCCGGGAATCTGCATGCCCGACCATACAGAAAAGCCCAAAACGCACGGCAGGGAAAGCAGTGCCAGCAAAGGCCCGTTGATGGCAACTGCTCGTTTGCGCGTGACATCCCACTGGTCCATCGAAAAACGCAGGATGTTCTCGAAGACCGCGATAACGGTTGAAAGCGCTGCAAAGGCCATGCACAGGAAGAATATCGTTCCCCACAGCTGGCCGAGCGGCATTTGCTCAAACACAGCAGGCAGGGTAAGAAACACCAGGTCGGGACCGGCATCGGGCGCAACCCCGTAAGCGAAGCATGCGGGGAAGATGATAAGGCCCGCCATAATGGCAACCAAGGTATCCATGCCCGCAATGCGTACGGCCTCACCCGTGAGCTTGTTGTCACGTCCAATGTAGCTGCCGAAAATGGACATACCGCCAATGCCAACGGAAAGCATGAAGAACGCCTGGCTCATTGCGGCATACAGGATTTCAGCGAAACTGGCGCTGGGATTGTTGAAGAGGTTATCGAAGTTGGGCAGCAGGTAGAATGCCATGCCTTCCTGACCACCTTCAAGAAGGCATGAATGCACGCAAAGGACAGCCATCAAAACAAACAGGGCGGCCATCATTACCTTGGTGATGCGCTCTACGCCCTTCTGTACGCCTGCCGCGCAGATCGCGAAACCGACCAGTGTTACCAGCAGCATCCATCCCGCCATTTCAACTGGGTCGCCGATCATGGAAGAAAAAACAGCAGGGATATCGTGCGTTCCGTCAAAGGTTCCTATGCCGGTTTTGAACAGGTAGGCAACCATCCAACCGCACACGCTGGTGTAAAACATCATCAGCACGTAGTTGCCCACAAGGGTAAACCATTTGAACCAATGCCACTTGGAGCCGCGCGGCTCCAAGGCATTAAAGCTTCGCGCCGTCGAGCGATGGCTTGCGCGACCTACAGAAAATTCCATCACCAACAGCGGCACGCCCAGCACCACCAGGAAGAATAGGATCATCAAAACGAACGCGGCACCGCCGTATTGTCCCGTGATGTAGGGGAAGCGCCAGATGTTGCCCAAGCCGATAGCGCAGCCTGCGCTGATAAGCAAAAAGCCCAAACGGCTAGAGAATCCTTCGCGCCCTTGCCCGTCTACGGAAGAGGCATTGTTGCTGGTAGTGTTCTGGCTGGCCATGCAAGCCGCCTTTCTGTCGAAAACGAAAGCGGTTATGCTAAAAGACATAACCGTTCAATGATACGCGTTTTGCAACTAGAACAGGGTGTCAACCTATTCCATACGCATCCGTGGGCAAGCTAACGGTGTGCAGTCCTTCGCATTCGAGGATAAACAGCCGGCAGTTTCGATGGCTCAATTCAAATAACAGTCCGCTCCCGTACCGCTCCAAGATCCGCTGAACAGACGCCTCACATTAGGGTATGAGTACGCCCGCTCAAATCTAGCGACACACGCTACCTTTCCTCAAAGCAAACAGCGCGTTCCCTCGAGGGCGGCAGCATGAGCGCCTCCCGAAGCGCAAACGCAAAGCGGCAAGCGCTATCATAGGCTACCTACCAACAGACCCCTCACTAGGCGTTGATTTCGCGCAAGAACTCTTCGCCGTACCGCTCGAGCTTTTTCTGCCCAACGCCCTGAACATCCAGGAATTGGGCTTCGTCCTTCGGGCGGGCAAGGCACATGGCGCGCAAGGCCGCATCTGAAAACACCACGTAAGGAGGCACGGTAGTCTCGGTTGCTATGCGCTTGCGCAAAGCGCGCAGACGCTCGAACAGCTCGGCATCCATCGGGTCGAGGCCTTCTGCGGCCTTCGCCTTTTTCGGCGCATCGGAGCCAGCAGCGCCGAAGGCAGCACTCGCCCCTTCGGCCCCCTTCAAACGCGTTATGCGCTCAGGAGGGCGCTTCATGGCAAGCGAGAATTCGGGCACCGCCGCTTCGCGGGCACGAACACCCAAGCCAACCAGGGGATAGCGCCCCTCCCCTATCTGCAGGTAACCTTCGCTTGCCAGGATTTCAATGATCTCTTTGATTCTTGCTGCCGAATCGTCGGGCAAAGCGCCATAAGCGCGCGAGCTTTCCAAGCCGAACTCGAAAATGCGCTGGCTTCTGGAGCCATGCAGCACATCGGCCACCACAGATTTGCCAAAGCGACCGCGCAATTCCTGAACACAGCGCATAACAGCGCGAGCTTGCAAGGTTACGTCCAACGCTTGATACTGCCCCTCGCAATTGGAGCAATTGCCGCACTCCGTGGCAGATTCATCGCCGAAATAATCCAGGATATGGCCGCGCAAGCAACGCGTAGTAAGGCAGTAGCCCGTCATGGCTGCCAGCAAGCGACGCTGCGAGGCGCGCACCAATTCGCGCTCTTCAGGCGCAAGGGCTTCGTTTTCAACTTCTTGCTCGATAAAAAATCGACACGTGCCGATATCGCCGTCGTTCCACAGCAGCAAGCATTCCGACGACTCGCCATCGCGACCAGCACGACCCGCTTCCTGGTAATACGCCTCCAACGAACCCGGCATATTGCGATGGATAACGTAGCGCACATTCGATTTGTCAATACCCATGCCAAACGCATTGGTAGCCACCATAATGGATGCATCATCCAGCACAAACGCCCGCTGCGAATCGGTGCGCTCTTGAACCGAAAGACCTGCATGGTAGCGAACCGCTTGCACGCCAGATTCCACCAATGTCTCATGCACCTTTTCAACATCTTTGCGCGTGGAACAGTACACAATACCCGAGTCTTGCGGATGATCCAGAGCGTATGCAACGATACGTGCCAACTTGCGTTTTGAGGGCAGCTGCTCAACGGCAAAATGGAGGTTGGGGCGATCAAACCCGGTAACCACCGTAGCGGGATTGCGCAAACCCAACAGCGAAACAATGTCTTCGCGAACCTTTTCTGTTGCTGTTGCCGTAAGCGCTGCAACAATGGGACGCTTCGGCAGGGCGTCGATGAATTCGCCTATTCCCAGGTAAGCAGGGCGAAAATCCTGACCCCACTGCGAAACGCAATGAGCTTCATCGATAGCGATTAGGGGAATGTTTGCCTGAGAGGCAAATTCGATAAATCGAGAATCGGCCAACCGTTCGGGAGCTACATACATGATGTCATAGGCACCCGTCAACGCACGACGCATCACGGTGCCTTGCTGACCAGGGGTGAGCGTAGAGTTCAAATACGAGCCGCGCACACCTGCATCGAGCAGGGCACGTACCTGGTCGCCCATAAGGGAAACCAAGGGCGACACTACCAGGGTTAAGCCCGGCAAGACCACACCTGGTATTTGGTAGCAAATCGACTTGCCTGCGCCCGTCGGCATCACACCCAGGCAATCACGCCCGGAAAGCACGGCTCCCACCAGTGTTTCCTGACCAGGACGAAAACCGTCATAGCCGAAATGCTCTTTCAGCGCCGCACGGGCGGCATCCATTGCTTCCTCGTTCGATTCTTCGGTCACCGAACATCCTCCAAAACAAAAATATGAACTTTTTTGCATCATTTTTTCGATTAGGGACTCCCGAGCAGACCCAGGCCTCGGCAAAACCCCGCCAGAAGGGCAATTTATTCTCGATTTTGTCCAAAATCGAGCTTCCTAGAATCCCTAATCGAAAAAATGATGCAGCAACACCGCTTTTTCTGTTTAATCACCAAGCGCCCGACCAAAACAGGCCGGGCGCTTGGAACGATGCGCACATGTAGGTAACGCATCGCATGTATATAGCTTGATTACGAAAGCTTCTGAGCAAGCAGCTGGTTGATAACCTTCGGGTTGCCCTGGCCCTTCATCTGCTTCATGCATTGGCCAACGAAGAAGCCCAGCAGACCGGTTTTGCCTGCCTTATACTGCTCAACCTTGTCGGGGAAAGCAGCGAGCACGCCATCGACAACAGCCTCAATAGCGCCCGTATCGGACACCTGCTTCATGCCGCGCTCTTCGATGACGACGGAAGGATCCTTGTCGTCTTCGAGCACGATGGCAAACACTTCCTTTGCCTGCTTAGAAGAAATGGTGTCTTCGGCGAGAAGCTTAACCAGTTCCACCGCGCGCGCAGGCGAAAGGGCGGTTTGCTCCATATCTGAAACACCGTTGGCATTCGCATAAGCGGCAACATCATTGATGATGAGGTTCGCCAGAGGCTTGGCCAGCTTACCTGAATCATCCGCTGCCTCAGCCATACAAGCCTCGAAGAAATTCGAGGTGCTGCGATGCTCCACCAAGTGGCGAGCGTCGTAAGCGGAAAGGCCGAACTCCGATTCGAAGCGCTTTGCTTTTTCGTCGGGAAGTTCGGGCAACTTGGCGCGAACACCTTCGATAAATTCATCGGACAAGTCATAGGGAGCCAAATCGGGCTCAGGGAACAAGCGATAGTCGTCAGCCGTTTCCTTCACGCGCATAACGATGGTGCGCTTGGCGCTAGGATCCCAATGGCGGGTTTCCTGGTAAATGATGCCGCCCTCTTCCAAAACCTCAGCCTGACGGCAGATTTCGTAAGCCAGGCCGTCGTGAAGGTTCTTGAAGGAGTTCATGTTCTTGAGCTCGGTTTTGGTGCCCAGCTCAGTAGAGCCACGGCGACGCAGGGAAACGTTGCCGTCGCAACGCAACGAGCCTTCTTCCATCGAGCAGTCGGAAATGCCGATAGCCAGATAAATCTGGCGAAGCTTCTGCATAAACAGACGAGCCTCTTCGGGCGTGCGAAGATCAGGCTTGGTTACCAGCTCAATAAGGGGCGTACCTGCACGGTTATAGTCAACCAGCGAATGGGTAGCACCGGCAATACGGCCTTCGCCGCCGCCGATGTGAATCATCTTGCCCGCGTCCTCTTCCATATGGATACGCTCAATGCCCACATGGGCAACGTAGCCGTCTTCGGTACGGGTAACGTTTGCGGCGGTGGTGCCTTCAGCGCCCTGCTCGCCCGGTTTCAGGTCGGTCAGATCGATGCGCTCCTTAGCGGCAGCGCCGTCAACGTCCAAATCCAGATGGCCGCGCATGCAGAAGGCAACCGGGCCCTGCGTGGTCTGGAAGTTCTTGGCCATATCGGGATACATGTAGTTCTTACGGTAGAACATAGAGCGCTTCTCGATATCGCAGTTGGTGGCAAGGCCAGCCAACACGATAGATTCGATTGCCGCCTTGTTCGGCACTGGCAAAGCACCGGGCAAGCCGAGACATACCGGGCAGGTATGCGTGTTGGGCTCAGCGCCAAATTCGAGCTTGCAGCTACAGAACATCTTGGTTTCGAGCGTGGTGAGCTCGGCGTGGATTTCCAGGCCGATAACCGCTTCCCAATCTTCGAGTACTTGTTCGAGCTTCTTCACGGTTATTCACCATCCTTTCCATCGGCAAATGCCGGAGCAACGGGAGCTGCACCGTATACCGTTTCGAGTGCGGCGGCAGCACGCAGCATGTTTTCGTCCTTGAAAGCAGGGCTAATGAGCTGAACGCCCACGGGCATGCCAGAATCGGCACCCAGGCCAACAGGCATGCTCATGCCGCCGTTGCCAGCGATGTTGATGGAAATGGTGAACATATCGGAAAGGTACATCGAGGTGGGGTCCGCGATTTCGCCGAACTTGAACGCGGTGCGCGGAGCAACCGGAGCGATGATGCAATCTACCTTTTCGTATGCTTTCACGTAGTCCTGAGTAATAAGGGTACGAACCTGCTGAGCCGGGTAGTAGTACTTTTCGTATACGCCCGCGGAAAGCAGATAGCTGCCCAACATGATGCGACGACGTGCCTCGGGGCCGAAGCCCGCAGAACGAGAAGCCTCATATTGATGTCCCAGATCCTTGCAACCAGGCTCGCAGTAACCATAGCGGACGGAATCGAAACGAGCCAGATTGGAGAACGCCTCGCAGGGACCAAGCACATAGTATGCGCTCATTGCCGCCTGGGCATTGGGGAGCTCGACCTCTATGATTTCCGCACCCAGCTGACGAAGATGCCCTACCGCCTCTTCAACCTTGGCACGAACCTCGGGAGCCAAACCCTCTGCTTCCATAAAGGCGGGAACAACGCCGATGCGCATGCCCGAAACGCCTTCGGCGAGATTCGCCGTGAAATCGGTGGTTACCGGCTGGCTGGTGCAATCGAGCGGATCGTGGCCAGCAAGAGCATTCATGGCAAGAGCGGCATCCTGAACGTTGCGAGCAAACGGGCCCACCTGGTCGAGAGAGGAACCGAAGGCCACTACGCCGTAACGGGAAACCACGCCATACGTCGGCTTCACGGCAACCGTGCCGCAGAAGCTGCCAGGCTGACGGATGGAGCCACCCGTGTCGGAGCCCAGAGTAAGCGTTGCAAGACCGGCAGCCACCGCAGCAGAAGAGCCGCCAGAAGAGCCGCCGGGTACACGCTCCAGATCCCAGGGGTTGAAGGTACGACCGAATGCCGAAGTTTCCGTGGAAGAACCGAAGGCAAATTCGTCCATGTTGAGCTTGCCCAGCGGAATGCCACCAGCTTCGATGATCTTGCTTACGCACGTTGCGGTATAGGGCGAAACGTAATTTTCCAGCATGCGGGAAGAGCAGGTGGTGTGGGTGCCTTCCAAGTTCATGTTGTCCTTAAAGGCAACGGGCACGCCCGCCAACGGGCCAGCCTGGGCAATATCGCCCGCAGCGATGGCGGCATCAACACGTGCCGCCGCGGCCAGGGCCGCTTCTTCAGTGGTTTCGAGGAAAGCATGTACCGCCTTGTCGGCAGATACGATACGTGCCAGGGAGTTTTCTGCAACTTCCTTGGCGCTGAATTCTTTGGCAGTAAGGCCTGCCTGGATCTGAGCTACTGAAAGCTCTGCGAATGCTTGAGCCACTACTCGTCACCTCCACCCAGAATTGAGGGAATGAGGAAGCTGCCATCTTGCTGCTTCGGTGCGTTTTCAAGGGCAACTTCCTGAGTGAAGCTTTCGCCTTCAACGTCTTCGCGCATAACATTGGAAAGATTTCCGATGGGATGGAAGGTAGGTTCTACGCCCTCCAAGTCGTATTCAGTAATAGGCTTCAGGCTTTCGATGATGTTGTTAAGGTCAACGGTCATTTCCGTAACCTCTTCATCGGTCAGCCCGATGCGTGCATACGTGGCAATGCCGCGTACGTCCTTTTCGGTGAGATGCTGAGTCATGGTATTCCTTCATCGTTTTTCATGCCAAAAACGGCACAACTCTAGAACATTCCCATGATAGCAAACCACACCGCGCAACGGCCGTGGCTAAACGTTTACGCAGGATACGTTCACGCAATGGAAAACGAACGGCGATGCGCAGGCGAAAACAGGACAGGAAATGCCCC
>UMHV01009555.1_pt1 | contig 11637 bp, 10 predicted proteins | sample 1965621 | NCBI WGS metagenome assembly UMHV01 (sample SAMEA4836108, study PRJEB28245) | human gut metagenome | biome: gut microbiome; material: fecal sample | place: Denmark | collected 2008 | reverse complement strand
GAGACTGAAGCTGTCCGCGAAGCGGACTGATGAGGGCGGAGTTTGCCAGCAGTACCCCGTTTACGGTCTGCATCCGGCAACTTCCCCCTCATCCGGCCCTGCGGGGCCACCTTCCCCCCAAAGGGGAAGGCTTTGGGAGAATCACTCCTTCGGCAGCAGATGTGCCTTCTCCAGGGCGGGGCGCAGGGCGATGTACAGGACAACGGCGCAGACGGTGGAGAGCAGGGAGTTGACCAGCGTCACACCGCTGGCGATCTTGGTCACGACGGAGACGAACTCCGCGGGCTGGCCAAAGATGTACAGGTTGCGGAAGTAGCCGATGAACGGGTCGGTGAACACGTTGACCAGCAGGCCGCTGAAGGCCGACGCCGTGACGGCGGCCACGTACTTGAACTTGCTGCCGGTGGGGAAGGTCCTGAGGTGGATGACCTTGTGGGACACCGCGCCGCAGACCAGACCGATGATGAATTTCAGAATAAAAGTCGTGATGGCGTAGCCCGGGTCACCGGCGACAACGTCGGCCAGCGCCAGGCCGATGGCACCGGCCAGACCGCCGGACACACCGTCCAGCAGCATGGCGGTCAGCGCCGTGAAGGTGTTGCCCAGATGGAAGCTGGACCCCGTGCCAAAGACGTTCGGGATGCGGAAGAACTCATACGCGACAAAGCTCATCGCGGCCATGATGCCGATGATGCTGATCTTCTGCACGGTGAATTTCGTTTTGGTCAGCGCTGCGATCAGCAGTGCCAGAGCTGCTACGACGAACAGCAGCAGCCACATCGTTGCGGTAGACATAGTTTCGTACACCTCTATTGACATTTTCCTTCCGGGAAGGTATGTTTTTATTATACTGATTTCTGGCTCTGAATAAATGCTCAGTTTTTAAATTTTTTATGGGGCCAGTATGGAGGACTGTCATGATAGAGTTGGATGCCGACCAAAAAACGCCGCTGTATGAGCAGCTGTACGCCGCCCTGGCGGATGAGATCCGCACCGGCCAGCGCGCACCCGGAACGCCGCTGCCGGGCCGCCGCACGATGGCTGCGCAGCAGGGCGTCAGCGTCAACACGGTAGACGCCGCCTACCAGATGCTGGCCGCCGAGGGTCTGGCCGAGCCGCGCCCCCGCAGCGGCTTTTATGTGCAAAAGACCTACGGCATGCTGCACAGCCGCGCCCGCCGCGCCCCCGCCGCCCCTGCACCGCAGCCGCCTGCCGCGCCGCAGCCGGTCTACGACCTGTCCACCGGTAGCGTGGACACGGCGCTGTTCCCGGCGCGCAGCTGGGGACGCATCCAGAAGGAGCTGCTCTACCAGCGGCCCGAGCTTTTACAGCGCGGCGAAATGCAGGGCGACGCCCCGCTGCGCACACAGATCGCGGAATATTTGTCGGTGTACCGCGGTGTGGAATGCACGCCGGAGCAGATCGTCGTCGGCGCGGGCATTGAGTATCTGCTCGGGTGCCTGGCGCACCTGTTCAGCGACGGCATGGCGGCCATCGAGAACCCCGGCTACTTCCGCACGCGGACGGTCCTGCAGAACAGCGGCATCCCCTGCACGCTGGTGGACATTGACCGCGAGGGCCTGCCCGCCGACGCGCTGGAAAAAAGCGGCGCAAACCTCTGCTATCTGACGCCCAGTCATCACTTTCCGACGGGTGTTACGATGCCCGCGACCCGCCGCGCCCAGCTGCTGGCCTGGGCAGTGGCCCGGCCCGGGCGATACATTTTGGAGGACGACTATGATTCGGAGTTCCGCTTTGATACGCGCCCTCTGCCCAGTTTGCAGGGAATGGCGGGCCCGGACGGCCCGGTGGTCTACCTGACGACGTTTTCAAAAAGTCTGGCCCCGGGCATCCGCATTGCCTGTATGGTGCTGCCGCAAAGCCTGCTGGCGCGCTATCGCCGGGATTTTGCGACCTACGCCAACACGGTCAGCCGCTTTGAGCAGCAGACGCTTTGCGAGTTCATGGCGGGCGGGTATTTCACGCGGCATCTTGCCCGGATGCGCCTTGCCTACAAGCGCCGCATGGAGGCGTTTGCGGCGGCACTGCGCGCGGCGCTGCCGGGCGTGGAGCTGGACGGCGTACACAGCGGGCTGCATTTTCTGCTGACGCTGCCGGGAGCCGGCGGCGAGCGTGCCATGGTCGCCGCCGCGGCGCAGCAGGGCGTGCGGCTGCGCGGCCTGAGTGAGTATTATCTCGCCCGGCCCGAGCGCTGCCGGGCGGATACCGTGGTGGCGGGGTACTCGGCCCTGAAGGAGGACGATGTGGAGAAGGTGGCGCAGGCGCTGGCGAGGGCGTGGCTATCGTGAATGCCCCTGTAGGGGCCGGGCATGCCCGGCCCGCAGCCTTGTCATTGCCGCCCGTTTATCTTTCGCATTGTAGGGAGCGGTCTTGACCGCTCCGCGGGGCGTCGGGGACGCCGCCCCCTACAGCGGCGGTCCGTAAACCTTCCGCCGCCAACCCCGCGGGCGGATAGGAAATCCGCCCCTGCGCACAAACAAAAGCCGCTGCCCATGTGTAACCACAGGCAGCGGCTTTCTATATTTCAATCAAGGCTTATTCATACAGCGGGAACTTCTTCGTCAACTCCTCGACCTTCCTGGCGACCTCGTCCTTCTTGTTCGCAAAGTCAAACACGCAGTCTGCAATGCAGTCGGCAATCACCTTCATCTCGTCGGGACCCATGCCGCGGGTCGTGACGGCGGGGGTGCCGATGCGCACGCCGCTCGTCACAAACGGGCTGCGCTTCTCGCCGGGGACGGTGTTCTTGTTCGCGGTGATGTGCACCTCGTCCAGATTGTGCTCCAGCTCCTTGCCGGTGCAGTCCTCGTCGGTCAGGTCGATCAGCAGCAGGTGGTTGTCCGTGCCGCCGGAGACCAGTTTCACGCCGCGGGCGGTCAGCTCGGCCTCAAGCGCCTTCGCGTTCTCAACGATTTTGCGGGCATACTCCTTGAACTCCGGCTTCAGCGCCTCGCCAAAGCAGACGGCCTTCGCGGCGATGACGTGCTCCAGCGGGCCGCCCTGCGTGCCGGGGAAGATGGCGGAGTTGATGCGCTTGATGATATACTCGTTGTTCGTCAAAATCAGGCCGCCGCGGGGGCCGCGCAGCGTCTTGTGGGTCGTGGTGGTGACCACGTCGGCGTAGGGCACGGGGCTCTGGTGCTGGCCGCCTGCGACAAGACCCGCAATGTGCGCCATATCGACCATCAGCATCGCGCCGTAGCCGTGGGCGATCTCGGCCAGCTTCTCAAAGTCGATGGCGCGGGGATAGGCCGATGCACCGGCGACCAGCAGCTTGGGGCGGACCTTCGCGACCTGCTTGGCCAGTGCGGCGTAGTCGATGCGGCCATCCTCGGCGGAGACGCCGTAGGAGACAAAGTTGTAGTTCTTGCCGCTCATGTTCACGGGGGAGCCGTGGGTCAGGTGGCCGCCCTGGGACAGGTCCATGCCCATGACGGTGTCGCCGACATTCAGCAGCGCAAAGTAGACGGCCAGGTTGGCCTGTGCGCCGGAGTGCGGCTGGACGTTGGCATACTTCGCACCGAACAGCTTGCAGGCGCGGTCAATGGCGATCTGCTCGACCTGATCGACGTACTGGCAGCCGCCGTAATAACGGTGGCCGGGGTACCCTTCCGCGTACTTGTTCGTCAGCACACTGCCCATGGCGGCCATGACGGCGGGGGAGACGATGTTCTCGCTGGCGATCAGCTCAATGTTCTGCCGCTGGCGGCCCAGCTCACGCTGCATAGCCGCGCCCAGCTCGGGGTCGTAGCTCTCCACAAAGCCGATGGTGTCGATGATGTCCTTGTACATACTGCTTTCCCTCCTAATGTATATGCTGTCCACGGCGGGAAACGGCCGCGGGCGGATACTATAGGCACCCGTCGTTTCCGCCGCCGAGCATCTCCCTTACAGCGTCCCCTTGGTGGACAAAACGCCGTCGATCCGCGCATCTCTGCGCGTCGCGGCGTCCAGCGCCTTGGCAAACGCCTTGAACATGGCCTCCAGCTTATGGTGGTCATTCTCCCCGTAGAGCACCTTCAGATGCAGATTCATCATGGCGCTGTACGATACGGCGTAGAAAAACTCCCGCGCCATCTGGGTGTCCATGCCGCCGCAGCTCTGGCCTGCAAAGCTGGCGTCGTACACAAAGTAGGGCCGCCCGCCCAGATCGACGGCGCAGAGTGCCAGCGTCTCATCCATCGGCAGCATGCAGCTGCCGTACCGCACCAGCCCGGCCTTGTCGCCAAGCGCTTCTTTTATGGCCGTGCCCAGCGCAATGCCGATGTCCTCAATTGTGTGGTGGCAGTCTACGTCCAGGTCGCCGCGGCAGGTGACGCTTACATCAAACAGGCCGTGGCGGGCGAAGCCGTCCAGCATGTGGTCAAAAAAGCCGATGCCCGTGTGCAGGTCGGCCCTGCCGGTGCCGTCCAGGTCAATCGTCAGCGTGATCTGTGTCTCCCGCGTATTGCGGGTGACCGTTGCGGTGCGTGCCATAGGAGTCCTCCTCTTTAGTGCTTTAAACTAACTATAGCACGTTGGGGCGTGTGCGTCAACATTTTCTTAGCCTTCCCCCGAGGGGGAAGGTGGCCCCGCAGGTTTATAAAATTCTCCTCAATTTATTTACGAAATCGCAACACTTTTCCCGGCGGCAGGCACTACAATAGAATTATGATTCAAAAGTGTCTTTTTTGAAAGGACAAGCACCACCATGGCAAAAATAATCGGAATTGACCTGGGGACTACCAACAGCTGTGTGGCGGTGGTCGAGGGCGGCAAGCCCGTCGTCATCCCCAACGCCGAGGGACAGCGCACGACGCCCTCTGTCGTCGCGTTCACCAAGGTGGGAGAACGGCTGGTGGGCGAGCCCGCCAAGCGCCAGGCCGTGACGAACGCCCCCCGCACCGTGTCCAGCGTCAAGCGGCTGATGGGCAGCGAGACCCGCGTGCCCATCGACGGAAAATGCTACACGCCGCAGGAGCTGAGCGCCCTCATCCTGCAAAAACTGAAGGCCGATGCCGAGGCGTATCTCGGTGAGGCTGTCACCGAGGCGGTCATCACCGTGCCCGCCTACTTTAACGATGCCCAGCGCCAGGCCACGAAGGACGCCGGGCGCATTGCCGGGCTGGACGTGCGCCGCATCATCAACGAGCCGACAGCCGCGGCGCTGGCCTACGGGCTGGACAATGGCCGCACCCAGACCGTCATGGTCTACGACCTCGGCGGCGGCACATTTGACGTGTCGCTCATCCGCATCGGCGACGGCATCGTGCAGGTGCTCTCGACCTGCGGCGATAACTTTCTGGGCGGCGACGACTTTGACGAGCGCATCGTCAACTGGCTGGCAGACCGGTGCAGGGCCGAACACGGCGTGGACCTGACGAATGACCGCGTGGCGATGCAGCGCCTGCGCGAGGAGGCCGAAAAGGCGAAAAAAGAGCTTTCCAGCGCGAAGCAGACCGACATCAATCTGCCGTTCCTCACGATGGCGGCAGACGGTGCGCTGCACCTGCAAACTACGCTGACACGCGCTAAATTTGAGGAGCTCTGCGCCGATTTGATCGAGCGCACCGCCTTGCCCGTGCGCAACGCCCTGAGCGACGCACGCCTTTCGGCCAGCGACCTGGATCAGGTTTTGCTGGTCGGCGGCTCGACCCGCATCCCGGCGGTGCAGGCCAAGGTCGTGCGGATGACCGGTCTGGAGCCGTCCAAATCGCTGAACCCCGACGAGTGCGTTGCACTGGGCGCGGCGGTGCAGGCCGGACGTCTGGGCGGCGAGATGCTCTCCGGCCCCGGCGAGGATCTGCTGCTGATGGACGTGACCCCGCTGACCCTTTCCATCGAGACCGTCGGCGGCGTGGCAACGCATTTGATCGAGCGCAACTCCACGATCCCGACGCGGTTCAGCAAGGTATTCACCACCGCTGCGCCGTTCCAGAACACGGTGCAAATTAAAGTGCTGCAGGGCGAGCGCGAGTTTGCCAGGGACAATAAGCTGCTGGGCACCTTCACGCTGCGCGGCATCAAGCGCGCCTGGGCGGGCGTGCCGAAGATCGAGGTCACGTTTGACATCGACGCCAACGGCATTGTCAAGGTCAAGGCGCGCGACATGGACACCGGCAAGCAGCAGAGCATCACGATCTCGGGCACATCGAACCTGACCGAGGACGAGATCAAACGCGCCAAGGAGAACGCCGCCGCCTTTGCCGGGCAGGACAAGGAGCGCAAGGCTGCGCTGGAGGCGCTGAACGCCGGCGAGGCCGCGCTTTACCGCGTGAACACTGCGCTGGGCAGCAAGGCCGGCAAGGCGCTGGACCGCGAGACCCGTACTAAAATCAAAGAAGCAGAAAGAACGCTGGAGCGCGTTCTGAAGCACAAAAAGGCCGACAAGCTGACCCCCGTGGACGTGAATGCCATCAACACCGCACGGGAGGCGCTTTCCGCTGTGGCCGCCCCGCTGGTGGCCCGGTGGGAGAGCGAGAAGGCGTAAAACGAGGCGGCAGCTGCAGGGCCCCGGGGCGATGCAAGCATCCGCCCGTGCCCGTTTGCGGTACTATTGAACAATGCCTTTTCCCCGCTTGCGCGGGGAATTTTTTTGTGCTATACTACCCAACATAGCACTTTAATGGGTTAAAGGGGAAAAGAAAAGTGAAAACGATTCGTTACGCCTTTGTGCGGTCCCTGCCCATCATGGCGGGGTATATCGTGCTGGGGCTGGGCTTTGGTGTGCTCTTGCAAAGCAAGGGCTACGGCGCGGGGTGGGCGCTGGTCATGAGCGGGCTGATCTACGCGGGCAGTATGCAGTATGTCGCAATTGACCTGCTGGCGGGCGGCGCGTCGCTGATCTCGGCGGCGATCATGACACTGATGGTCAACGCGCGGCATCTGTTTTACGGAATTTCGATGCTGGAACGCTATAAAGACACCGGCGCGGCCAAGCCGTACCTGATTTTTGCGCTGACCGATGAGACCTATTCCGTCGTGTGCAGCGGCGGCGTGCCCGAGGGCGTGGACCGAAAAAAATACTATTTCTGGGTGTCGCTGCTGAACCAGCTTTACTGGATCGCGGGCGGCGTGGCGGGCGCACTGCTGGGCAGTGTGCTGCCGTTTGACACGACGGGCATCGACTTTTCGATGACCGCGCTGTTCCTCGTCGTTATGACCGAGCAGTGGAAGGCCAGCCGCGACCATACCCCCGCGCTGGTGGGGCTGGGTGTGTCGCTGGTCTGTCTGCTGGTTTTCGGCAGCAGCGATTTCCTGATCCCGTCCATGGTGGGCATCACGGCAGCCTTGACGGTGCTGCGCGGTTTTATGCAGAAAAAGGAGGCCGACCATGCCGTTTGATGTACACGGTGCGCTGCTTGTGGCCGTTGTGGCGGGCGTGACAGCGCTGATCCGCTTCCTGCCGTTTGTGGTGTTCGGCGGCGAGCGGCCCACGCCGAAATTTGTGGTGTATCTGGCCGGGGTGCTGCCCTGCGCCATCATGGCGATGCTCGTCGTCTACTGCCTGCGCGGCGTGGACCTGCTCGGCCCCACCCACGGCCTGCCGGAGCTGCTTGCCGGGGCCGCCGTGGTGGGGCTGCACCTGTGGAAGAAGAACACGCTGCTCAGCATTGCCGTGGGCACCGCCCTGTATATGGTGCTGGTGCAGGCGGTGTTTGTGTAACCAGAAAAAATGCGCGTCCCCAAAACCTCTTGGCCCCCTCTGCGAGGGGGCTCCGCCCGCAGGCGGTGGGGGAGAGAACCTAGCGGCAATCCGAAACATTTCGGGCTGTGGCAAGGTTCTCTCCCTCCGGCCCTACGGGCCACCTCCCTCGCAGAGGGAGGCAAGAAAAAAAGCCGGAGCTTACGCTCCGGCCTTTTGGGTATGCCTGTTTTTGACCTCATGTGCCCACGCGATGAATTTTGTGCGGTTGAAGAACAGAATCCCCACAAAGCTGAACAGCACAATGCCGGTCAGCACGGTGAACAGCCAGTTGCCCTCCAGCATAAAGCTGCCTGCCGCGCAGGTCAGCAGGGTGGGGAAGGGCAGACTGATGAAGATGGCCGCTAAAAACTGCTTCGGGCGCATCCCCGCGTTGGCGGCGGCATAGGGAATGATGCCGTTGGGCAGCCCCGGTGTGATGAACGCCAGAATTGTGTAAAACCAGGGGTCCTTGCTGCTGCGCACGCTGTCCAGCAGCTTCGCAGCCTTGGGGTTGTCGGCGACAAGGCGGCGGATGACCGGCACGAGCCGCCGTGCAATGAGGTAGACGCTCATGTTGGCGACGGCGGAGGCCGAGAAGCTCGTCAGAAAGCCCATCCATGGGCCGTAGGCCAGCCCTGCCGCCAGCTGCACCGGCATGGCCGGAATGACGAGCGACAGCACCTGCACGACGGCCAGGAACCACAGCGTCAGAAAGCTGCGCAGCCGCCCCTGGCTGGCCAGGTATTCGCTCAGCGCCTGCTCATCCCCGGCAGAAAACGCGGACCAGAGCCCGGGCAGCAGCAGGCGGAACGTCTCCACGATGAGCAGCACCGTGACCAGCACCACCGCCGCCACGACCAGCATCGCCAGCCGCTTTTCTCTTTTATTGGCATGTTCGGACATGAAATAGTATCTCCTTGTGGTTAAAAAACAGAGAATACTATACCAAAAACAGCGGAGAAAAGCAAGAAAATTTTGGGGCCCCTTCGCTGGTCATGTGTAGGGGAGGAATTCATCCCTCCCGTGAACGCAGCGGCAGCCGTGAACGACCCGGGAGAGTCAAGACCCTCCCCTACAAACCGACACTCACGGCTGCTTTGTAGGGAGCGGTCTTGACCGCTCCGGGGCGATTACGGCGGACGGGTGTTTGTGGGCAGGCCCCGGGCCGGGCATGCCCGGCCCCTACTGTGCGCAAAAAAAAATCCCGGTGCACACTTGCACCGGGAAAATACCGATCTTATCGTTTCTCCAGCGGAACGTACTCCTGCGGCTTGCCGAGGTACTTGTAGGCGGGGCGGATGATGCGGTTCGCGAACTCGACCTCCTCGACGCGGTGGGCACACCAGCCGGGCACACGGGCAATCGCAAACAGCGGGGTGTACAGGTCCTCGCTGATGCCGAGCATACGGTAGATCAGGCCGCTGAACAGGTCCACGTTGGCGCAGACCTTCTTCGGGCCGTGCTTTTCCTCGGCAAAGACCTGCGGGGCCAGGCGCTCAATGCTGCACAGTAGCTCGTACTCCTCGTCGTAGCCCTTCTTGTAGGCCAGGCTCTTGGCGTGGGTTTTCAAAATCTGCGCACGGGGGTCGCTCATCGTGTAGACGGCGTGGCCCATGCCGTAGATCAGGCCGCTGCCGTCGCCGCGCTCCTTGCGGAGGATCTTGCGCAGGAACTCGCGGACCTCGTCGTCGTTGGACGGGTCCTCAACATTTTCCAGAATGTAATCCAGCTGGTGCATGACCTTCAGGTTCGCGCCGCCGTGCTTGGGGCCTTTCAGCGCACCGATGGCCGAGCTGATGGCCGCATAGGTGTCCGTGCCGGAGCTGGACAGCACGCGGCAGGTGAAGGTCGAGCAGTTGCCGCCGCCGTGGTCGGCGTGGACCAGCAGGCAAAGGTCGAGCAGCCGCGCTTCCTCGTGGGTGAACTTCTGGTCGGCGCGGTAGGTGCTCAAAATATGCTCCGCCGTGCTCTGGCCCTCGGTGGGCAGGTGGAAGTACATGCTGGACCGGTCATAGACGCGGCGCTTGATCTGGTAGGCGTTGACCATCATCGTGGGCAGCTCGGCGATCAGGTTGATGCTCTGGCGCAGGATGTTGGGCAGACTGTTGTCCTCGGCGTGCTCGTCGTAGCTGTACATGGCCAGCACGCTTCGTGCCATCTTGTTCATCAGGTTCGGCGACGGCGAATTTAAGATCATGTCGTCGGCAAAGCCCTGGGGCAGCTCGCGGTGGTGCTCCAGCAGCTTGCGGAACTTGGCGTACTGCTCCTGCGTGGGCAGGGAGCCGAACAGCAGCAGCCAGATGACCTCCTCAAACATGAAGCGGTCATGGGCGTCGGCCTCGGCGGCCAGCGTGTCAATGTCGATGCCGCGGTAGACCAGGCGGCCCGGAATGGGCACGATGGTGCCGTCCTCCTTCTTGTCATAGCCGATAACGTTGGAAACGTTCGTGATGCCGGCCAGCACGCCGGTGCCGTCCAGATTGCGCAGGCCGCGCTTGACGCCCATCTGATCCGCCAGATGCGGGTCAAGGGTGGCGTTGTGCTCCAGATATTCGTGGCAGAGCAGCTCAAGCTCATCCGGCTCCAGGGCCGGGACGTCCGGGTAATACATCATGCGTACCCCTCTCTTTGACCAATTTTATATACTTTGCATACTTATACAGGCGCATATCACTGCTGGCTTCCCTTACCAATATGCCCGATAGATTGATTTTATAGCATTTCCGCAAATTCGTCAAGGAAAACTTAAAATTTTTCTAAATTTTTCGAGAGAATGCTTTAAAAAATTAAGCTGGCGGCCCAAAATGTGCCTATTGTGTAAAAATGCGGATTGACAACCGGCCCCAAAGCGGGTAGTATGTTAGGTATACCGCAGAAAATGCAGAGTAAGACAGGGAAAGGGGAAAAGTACTATTTATGAAAGCAGTTCTGATTCCGGGCGACGGCATTGGCCGTGAAATTGCCGAGAGCGTCCGCGAGGTATCCGCCGCACTGAACACCGGCATTGAATGGCAGGAGTTTGCTGCCGGTGCCGAGTACGCCGCCGAGAGCGGCGAGCTGATCGCCCCCGGCACGCTGGATGCAATCGAAGCGTGCGGCTGGGCACTCAAGGGCCCCACCGCCACCCCCATCGGCAAAGGCTTCCGCAGCATCAATGTGCAGCTGCGCCAGCGCTTTTCCACCTATGCAAACCTGCGCCCGGTGCACACGCTGCCGGGCGTACCGACCCGCTTTGACAATGTGGACCTTGTCATCGTGCGCGAGAACACCGAGGATCTCTACAAGGGCATCGAGTATATGCTGAACGACGAGATCGCCAACGGCGTCAAGCTCATCACCCGCCCTGCGTGCGAGAAGATCTGCCGCTTTGCATTTGATTATGCCCGCAAAAACGGCCGCAAAAAGGTCACGGCAGTCCACAAGGCCAACATCATGAAGCTGACCGACGGCCTGTTCCTGCGCACCTTCCGCGAGGTCGCCGCGGAGTACCCCGAGATCGCCGCGGACGACTGCATCATCGACGCTTTGTGCATGAAGCTGGTGCAGAAGCCCGAGCAGTTCGACGTGCTCGTCGCGCCAAACCTCTACGGCGATATTATCAGTGACCTGTGCGCCGGTCTCGTCGGCGGCCTGGGCTTTGCGCCCAGCGCCAACATCGGCGACAGCACCCGCATCTATGAGGCCGTCCACGGCTCTGCCCCCGACATTGCCGGGCAGGACAAGGCCAACCCCAGCGCCATCCTGATGGCCTTTGCCATAATGCTGAACGACCTTGGCGAGACCGACAAGGCTGCCAAGCTCAATGCCGCCATCCTGGCCCAGGTCGAGGAGGGCAAGGTCGTCACTGCCGACATCGGCGGCACCGCGGGAACGAAGGAGTTTACCCAGGCGGTTATTGCACGACTGTAACCTAAGGCAACACCGCATAATTCCCGCCTTACGGCTTAAGC
>UMHV01040080.1_pt1 | contig 11639 bp, 9 predicted proteins | sample 1965621 | NCBI WGS metagenome assembly UMHV01 (sample SAMEA4836108, study PRJEB28245) | human gut metagenome | biome: gut microbiome; material: fecal sample | place: Denmark | collected 2008 | reverse complement strand
TAAGTTTCGGCCGCCTGTGAAAAAGTCAGATCGTTCTGCACCATACCGATGATAATACCGGCAATAATATTGATAAAAGTAATAATCAGGCCGGCAATCGCATCGCCGCGGACAAATTTCGAAGCACCGTCCATAGCGCCGTAAAAAGAACTTTCCCTGGCCAAATCTTCACGACGGGCACGGGCCTCTTCTTCGGTAATCAATCCGGAAGACAGGTCGGCGTCGATGGCCATCTGCTTGCCGGGCATGGCATCCAAGGCAAAACGCGCGGCAACTTCGGCAATACGGCCGGAACCTTTGGTAATGACCACGAAGTTGACGATGACCAGAATGGCAAAGACGATAACGCCGATGACAAAGCTGTTGCCCATGATAAAACCGCCGAAAGCCTCGATAACTTCACCGGCGGCGTCCGGCCCCAGGTAACCCCGGGACAAAATCAGCCTGGTTGACGCCAGGTTCAGCGACAGCCTGTACATGGTGGTAATCAGCAAAACCAACGGGAACGCGCTGAACTCGGTCGGTTTCTCAATAAAAATGGCGGTCATCAGCACAATGCAGGCCATGGTAATCGAAAGCGCCAGCGCAATATCCAACAGCCAGGCCGGCATCGGCAGAATCAAAATGACCAGCATCAGGATAATGCCAAGGGCAAAAAGGATATCGCCCCGCTTGGTCGAAGCGACAAGCAGTTCCTTAAAAGACCTGGCACCGAACATTGCGGCGTTATTTTGCGGTTTTTTAGCCATTATCCGAGTTACTTACCCTGCCTATATTTCCGCAATATCAAAACCTTCGTTCTGATACTGTTTGAGTTTATTGCGCAGCGTGCGGATAGAAATGCCGAGAATATTGGCGGCAGTCGTCCGGTTGCCCATGGTATGTTTCAGCGTGTCGATAATCAGGTTGCGCTCGACACTGGCTACCGTATTGCCGACAAATTCGGCACCGGTCATAACCCCGTTTTCGTTTCTATTGATAACGGCATCCTGAGAATCAAGAATAACCGCATCTTCGCCGATTTCGTTTCCGGTACTCAGCAGCACGGCGCGATGCAACGTATTTTCCAGTTCGCGGACATTGCCCGGCCAGAGGTAATTCAACAGCTTTTGTTCGGCGCCGGCGGAAAGCGGCTTTAAATCGATTTCATTCAGTTCGGAATATTTTTTGGCAAAATGCTTGGCCAGCACGATAATATCGTCCGGACGCTCACGCAGCGGCGGAATGTTGACATTGACGACATTCAGACGATAATACAAATCCTGACGGAAAGAGCCGTTTTTGACCGCTTCGTCCAGATTGCGGTTGGAGGTGGCGATAATGCGCGTATCCACTTTTATCGGCGCTTTGCCGCCGATACGGTCGATTTCCTTCTCCTGAATGGCGCGCAGCAGCTTGGCTTGAATGCGAATGTCCATTTCGGAAATTTCATCAAGCAGCAGCGTGCCGCCGGAAGCTTCTTCAAACTTGCCGATACGACGGGCAACCGCACCGGTAAACGCGCCTTTTTCATAGCCGAAAAGTTCGGATTCCAGCAGCGTTTCCGGTATGGCGGCACAATTGACCGCGACAAACTTTTTGTTGGCGCGCTTGGAATTGTCATGAATGAAACGCGAAAAGATTTCCTTACCGGTTCCGGACTCTCCGGTTAAAAGGACATTGGCTTCGGAAGGCGCAATCTGCTTAGCCAGTTTCAGCACCTGTTCGGTTTTCTTGTCGCCGTAAATCAGTGCGTGGTTCTCGCGGGTAGCCGCGGCCAGAACCGCGCCAATCAATTCCGGATCGGGGGGCAGCGGAATATATTCCCTGGCACCGGCCTTGATGGCATTGACGGCCAGCGCCGGGTCGTTCGAAACGCCGGCAGCAACGACCAGAACGTTTATGCGTTCGGCTTCAAGGCTGGAGATAAACTTATGGACATCCAGCCTGACGTCTATCATTACCAGTTCGACGGTTTTGCCGGAGCGCAATATTTCGAGCGCGCTTTCAATCTTGTCAGCCAGAGAAACGTGACCGCCCTGAGCAATGGCAATTTTGCTCGCCGCTCCGATTTGTCCGTCTAATGTTCCGACAATAAGCAATTCCATTTTCGTTCAACCTTATTTCGCCACCGATTTGACAATTTCAGTCATGGTAATACCCAATTTGTCGTCAACGACGACGACTTCGCCACGGGCCACCAGATTATTGTTGACATAGATGTCAATCGCCTCGCCGACCTTGCGGTCCAGCTCGATGATGGCGCCCTTGTTCAGCTTGAGCAGCTGGCTGACCTTCATTTTGGTCTTGCCCAGAATGGCCGAGACCTTGACCGGAATATCGTAAACGGCTTCCAGGTCGCTGGCCGAACTGGGAATGTCGAAATTGTCGTCAAGACTGTCTTTTTTGAGTACCGGCTCGTCATCCATTCCGGCGCTTTCGCTCAACTCGTCCAATTCCAGATTTTCACTCATCGTTTTTCTTCCCTTCAGGCTTGACAGCCAACAAGTCTTCTATTTTTTTGCCCAGCTCGGCAGAGTTTCTTTCCACGCCGCCGTTTTCCCATTCAATGCGGCAGTCGGCCTTGCCGAGCGAAGCATCCTTATGCAGGGCGATTTTACCCTCGAAATCGTAACTGTTGGCCAGTTTGGCTATCGTTTCCTGCGCATATGATATAATATCGGGATGAATATAGAAAGACAATTTTGCTTCGTTTTTAAAATTGTTGAAATTCTCGCCGATAAATTTTTTCACGATACCGGCCGCATTTTCTTCGGTCAGGCTCGGAACCAGTTTTTCCACGACGGCACAGGCAAGCGCAAAAGCCTCTTGCTCAGCGTTTTCTTCCGCCTGTGCAGAAGCGGCAATCAGAGTCATCAGCCGATTGTTAATATTTTCAAGCAAAGCGGCCGTTGTGTTTTCAATGCCTTCCTGAGCGGTTTTGAACCCGCGTTCGTAAGCGTCCTGCTCGGCGATTTTTATTTTTTCCGCAACTTCCTCTTCGGTAAAGGTTTTTACTTCAGGCCCGGGGGGAACAATCTCCTCAAAATCAGCTTCCCTTACGTCTTCCTGCTTTTCCTCAGGCTCTTCCTCCGGCTGCATTTCGACAGCGGGCAAGACCTCCGGTTCGGGTTCGACAACCTCCGGCTTGTTTTTCCTTTTTTCTTCGATAACAAAATTATCAAACAGAAATTTTCTGAGTTCTGCCATTGACGCCTGTCCGTTAATAAATCAACTCGTCGTTGTCCTTGCCTTCGCTGATGACTATTTCGCCGGCATTGGACAGCTCTTTGGTCGTGGTAACGATATACTGCTGAGCCTCTTCGACGTCGCGCAGACGAACCGGCCCCATGGCTTCCATATCTTCCTTGATGATTTTGCCGGCGCGGGAAGACATATTGTTGAAGAACAGATCCTTGATGGTTTCGGAAGCACCTTTGAGAGCGATTGCCAGCTTGTCTTTGTCGACGTTGCGCAACAGAACCTGAATGCCCTGAGAGTCGACACGAACCAAATCTTCAAACGTAAACATAAGCGATTTGACGCGCTCGGCGCTCTCGCGGTTGCGTTCTTCCAGAGCTTCCATAAAACGACCTTCGGTATTGCGATCCAACGAGTTGAAAATGTCGGCGATAAGCTCGTGGGAATCGCGGCGCGTCGATTTGGACAGGTTGGACATGAACTCCTTGCGCAGGGTTTTTTCCAGACCGTCCAGCACCTCTTTCTGCACCGAATCCATCCGCAACATGCGCATGACGATTTCCATCGCAAAGTTCTCCGGCAGCAGGGCGATAACCTTCGCGGCATGTTCTGCCTTAATCTTAGAGAGAATAACCGCAATCGTCTGCGGATATTCGTTTTTCAGATAATTGGCCAGAACGTGCTCGTTAACATTGCCGAGCTTATCCCACATGGTACGTCCGGCCGGACCGCTGATTTCTTCCATAATGGCGGAAACGCGATCCTTATCCAGCGTTTTGGAAAGCAGGCGCTCCGTACTCTCGAAAGTGCCGATGAGAGTGCCGGTGTTGGAGGACTTTTCGGCAAACTCCTGAAACAGCTGCTCGACGACGTTGGAATTGACCTTGCCCAGGCTGGCCATGATAACCGAAAGTTCCTTGATTTCCTCATCGTCCATCAACGCAAAAATCTGCGCCGACTTGTCCTCATCCAGCGACATCATCAGGATTGCCGCCTTCTGCTGACCGGAAAGTAAGTTATAATCGTCTATTACGTTTTGCTTCATGGTATCATTCCAATCTTAATTGCCGTCGCTGGAATAGAGCCAGCCGCGAATAATATTGACCGCTGCGTCGGGGTTCTTTTCGACAATGTCGTTAATTTTCTTGAGAGACGAAACTTTGATTCTGCCGTCAATCTTGTTCATGTTAATCAGTTCGTCAATTTCGCCGTCTTCCTCATTGAGGAAATTGGAAAGCAGCAGATTGTCCTCTTCGGCATTGTCGCCCAGAAGCCTGCCCTCGCCGTTGGCCGTATTGGTTTCGAAGGCATTGTTAATCAGCGGACGGATAACCAATAAGATAACCAGAATTGCAACAATTGCAACGCCTATGCCTTCGGCAATGCGAATCAGTTCGTCTTTGGTAAAGCCCATAATCAGAACCTCGCTGACCGTTTCGATTTCCGGCTGGTTGGAGGCAAACTTCATATTGGCAACTTCAACCATATCGCCGCGTTCGGCGTCAAAACCGACCGCCGACTTGACCAGCGAGCGAATCTGCTCCATTTCTTCCGGTGTACGGTCACGGTAAACAACCTTGCCCTCCGCATTTCGTTCATAAATGCCGTCAACGATAACGGCGACGCCCAGACGTTTAATCGTGCCGCTGTTCTTGACCTTGTTGCGGACGACTTTGGAAATTTCGTAATTTACCGTTTCTTCGGTACGGGACTTTCGGCTGACGCTGCCGGTACCGGCGGCAACCATGTCGCCGTTCGGAATATTCTGCGCGACGGAAACCGGCTGCTCGACATTGTCTGTCGTGCTGTTGTCAGTGACGGTCGCCTGCGAGCGAACCACCTGCGAATCGGGATCGTAAATTTCCTCGTTGGTAACGATCTGATCGAAATCCATGTCCAGATTGACCTGTGCCCGAACCTTGCCCTCGCCGACGCTTTTTTCAAGCAGGTTCTGAACCTGAAGCGACATTTTGCGCTCCTGTTCCAGACGCAAAGCTTCGTTGTTGGCAACAGTTACCGCTTCTTCATCTTCAAAATTGTTGGTCAGCAGATTGCCGGCACTGTCGACGATAGACACGTTTTTGACGTCAAGCTTCGGAACCGCCGCGGCAATCAGCTGCTGAATGGAATGGATGCTTTCCAGGCTCAGTTTGCCGCCGTCGGTCTTGATGACAACCGAAGCGGTGGGCATTTGCTCTTCGCGGGAGAACATTTCGCGCTTGGGCAACACCAGATGCACCCGCGCCGACTTGATGTGGTCCACCGAACGAATCGTCCTGGCCAGTTCGCCCTCAAGCGCACGGATCAAATTGACGTTCTGCACAAAGTTGGTCGAACCCAGCGCGTCGGTATTGTCAAAAATCTCATAACCGACGTTGGAACCTTTGGACGCCATGGCCAGATCCGCGGTATCAATGCGCATTTTGTTGACGTCTTCTTCCGGCACCAGAATCTCCGTGCCGTTTTTTGTCAATCGATATTTGATGTTGGCGGTTTCCAGATGCTGGACAATCTGTTTGGCGTCTTCCATTTCCAAATCGGTATACAGCACGGCGTAGTCGCCGGTGTTCAGCTTGGTGGCCAGATAAACGAAAAAGCTTATCAGAAAGATGACAATCGCAGCGATTGACGCCAGACGTCCCGGCGACAGGTTCTTGATACTCTGTATAAAATTATTCACCAGATTCCCCAATCCATAAATAAATTTTCATAAAATTCCCCATTTACTTTATGTATTAGCTTAAAAATATTCAGATTAAAACGATTAATTAACATATATTCACAGCCGGCACCCGCAGAAGAAAAGGCCGCCATTCTTGGCGGCCTTGACTTTAGGGGAGGAAATTTCAAACGGATTTATTCTAAATCCTAGGTCATGCGGGTGAGTTCGTCCAGCATTTCGTCGGCGGTGGTAATAATCTTGGTGGCCGCCGAATAAGCGCGCTGGGTAACGATCATGTTCGAGAACTCGGTCGCCAGGTCGACGTTGGAGGATTCCACGGAGTAAGCCGTAATCTCGCCGGCACCGTTGGTTCCCGCCTGCCGCAGCATTGCCTGACCGGAAGCGTCGGTTTCAATCCAGGTGTTGCCGGTCAAAGCCTCCATACCGTCGGCATTGGCAAAAGTTGCCAGAGGCAGAATGGCAATCGGGCGGGTTTCGCCGTTGTCAAACAGAGCCGTAACGACACCGTCTTCGCTGATACTGACGCCGGTGTAACTGCCGAACTTGGCACCATCCTGATTAATATAGTTGGTCAGGAAATCGCCGGACAGGTTGGTCAAACCGTCGTTGGTTCCGACATTGCCCATATCCAGGGTAATTCTGGTTCCGTTGTCCGGATCGCCGTCCATATTCTGCGCGCCGTTGGCCCATTCAATGGCCATTTCGTCAACGTAGAAGTATTTCGGCGTACCGTCGGCATTAAATCTGACGGCCGGAACAACAGCGCCCTGCTCAACTTCGGTACCGTTAACCGTAAACTGGTTGGCCAGCGTGGCGGTCGTATTCTGAATCGATTTCCAGCTGTTGGTTACCGAATCTCTGACGACGCCGGAGATTGCCGTGCCGAGATTGGTCGTATCAATAGTAATGTCGCCACCGGTAGAAGAAGGCAGAATTTCGAGCGAAGAACCGCTGATAACAAAACGGGAAGGCTCGGTTGCCGTCGTATTCAGCTTGGCGCCGAAAATGCTCATCATCTTGGCAACGTCAACATCGCCGCCGCTGATGGCATCGGCAATGTTAACATAATAGTCGCCGGCATCAGGATCATCCGCCGTATCAGTATTGACAAAGTGATAGGTTTTGCCGTCAAGAGTGATGGTGTGGTTGAGATAATCCGCCGCCTTGTCCGAATTAAAGTCGATACGGGCGGTGTTCTTGATATCGTTGTCAATCGCCTGAATGGTAAAGACACCTGTCGGAATACCGGTATCCTGCGCCGGATTGGACGCGCTCTGAACACAGGCCAGCGTTTTGCTGGCGTCAATGGTCAGTTCGGCACCGGCAACAGACTGGACAATCTGAATGGTGCTGCCGTCAGCGGTAAAGCGATTGGCCGAAGGCATATTGTTTTTAATCGCGGTTTCAAAAGCCTTGGTAAAGTCACTGGTCGTAATAATACCGGTCGAGATGTCCACCGCAATATATTTGTTTGTGTCATCATCTGCCGGAATAGTGGCCGTACCGTTGGTAAAGATGAAATTATAAGTCATACCGGTTCCGGCGTCGGTAATGGCAATACTGGAGCCGTTTTCAGGAATTTTGGTAAATTCGAGCTGACCGGCGGCATAGTAAACGTCCTGCGACGTATCGCCGGTTGTTTCACGACCGCCGTAAAGCGTAACGCTGGAAGCGCCGCTCGGAACCGAAGCGCCCATCGACCAGCCATTGGAACTGGTTTTGGTATATTCCAGACTCATGTTGCTGGCATTGCCGAGGCTGTCGTAAATCAGAGCCGAAACTTTGCGTTTGCCGCCGGCGGCCGCATTGGTCGGATCATAAATAGGATCGTCCGAAGGCAGGTTGGCACCGAGGCTTATCTGGTGAGTCGGGGTAGCCGTACCGCCGATATTGGCCAGATTGACCGGACGCAGGTTAGTGCCGTCGATGATGTTGTCATTGATGTAAACGGTGTTGCCGGAGGCATCGTAATAGGCTTTCATATACTTGATGCCGTTGACGTCGACAACCGTCGCATTCGGATTGCCGTCCCAGGGCAACAGCGACCAGGCCTGTGCATAGTAGCCGCCGGTGTTTTTCAGATAGCCGTTTTCATCGACAGAGAAACTGCCGGCGCGGGTATAGGCCCAGAGATCGCCTTCGCCCGGATTGGCCGCCTGATTAACGACAAAATAGCCGGAACCGCTGATGGCTACGTCAGTCGAGTTGGATGTCGCAGACAACAGTCCCTGAGCGCTGATACTCTGCTTGGGCTTGGACTGAACACCGCCCGGCGAATATAAGCTGGAGGAAGACTGTTTGGTTACCAGGGTTGAAAAAGCAACCGAATTGCTTTTATAACCGACGGTGTTTACGTTGGCGATATTGTCGGAAATGGCACCCATCGAACTGGACTGGGAAGCCAGAGCCGAAATACCGGATTGCATTGCACCAAAAATACTCATTTTTTCTCTCCTAAAGTTTTATTAAAGCAAACCGAAGGTTGCGGCCTTCAAAGCCTCGCCTGCGGCCCGACCGAGGGCAGCCGCCGCCGTTTCTAGAGCGCTGTCATCGTCGCCCCCTTCTTCCGGAGGGGTTGTATTCTCATCATTACCGTCGCCGGCTTCATCGCCGCCTTCGGCAGTATTGTCGTCCGAATTGAAATAATCGTCGTTGCGGACAGTCAGGATATCGCCAAGGCCTGCGGTAACGGCATCGCCGAGACCGACATAGACGCCCGAGGAATCGCTGGCAACGCCGGTAACGCGTCCAAAGACCGTGGTAACGACGCTGGCTGCGGTTTCGCCGCTGGCAACCTTGGTCGATACTTCGATTTTATAGGCGCCGTCCTCCAGCTGATTGCCGTTGGAATCCTTACCGTCCCAAGTAAACTCGTGAGTTCCCGAAGTAACCTTGCCCTGTTCGGAATAGACGATATTGCCGTTCATGTCCTTGACGACAATCGTCGTGCTGACAACGTTCTTATCCAGGGTGTAGGTGGCTTTCGCCTTGCCGCCTTCAAGCGGCATGACATTGCCGAGCACCTGCGCGACCTTGCCTATGTAGGACACGGCCTGAGCACCAAGATTGGCAATATTCATACTCAAAAGGCTGTCCAGCTTTTCGTTGGTCTGAATGGCCTGTTCAACGCTGGAATACTGAACCAGCTGATTGGTAAATTCGGCCGTATCCATAGGATCAAGCGGATCCTGATATTTCAACTGCGTGGTTAACAGGGTCAGAAAGGTGTTCATGTCCGCCGACAGGTTCTGGGAGGCGGTATTGTTTGTGGTACCCGTCTGAGTGTAACCGTTTAATGCGTTTACGTCTGTCATTGTCTTTCCCCCTAAACTCTGATGTTAAGACCGGTTGTGCCGTTCCAGGACTGATTCTGGAAAGCATCCCCCAAGAGGTCGTTGCCGGCCTCTTTTTCGAATATATCGCCGATGAAGCTGCGCAGGCCGTTTTCTCTTTCCTGATTCTGATTGGCCTGATTGCCGTCTCTGAAGCTGAAGCTCAGCGACCCTTCATCGGTTTGGAAACCAGCATCGTTAAATGCTTTTTCCAAAGACTGCATCTCTTTCTGGAGCGCTTCCATGGTTTCGGGGCGGGTTGAAATAATATGCGCCTGCAGTTTGCCGTCCTTGCCAATCTGCATTTTTATCTCAATATGTCCGAGATCTTCCGGCTTGAGCGAAATATCGATTTTATCAATTCCCTTAACGGCAGATTTGGTAATGTTAACCTTGACCTGTTCGACAACTTCCCGGCTCATTCCCTTATAAACGTCGCGGAAAGAAGTCTGACCGTTTTCCGAGGCAGCATCGGCCTTGGCCGCGCGGACGAATTCACCGCCGGCAACCGTTGCGGTCGTTCCGAGACCGGCAGAACTGACTTCTGCATTGGCAGCGGCCGGCATATTCGCCACACCGGTTTCGGATGCTGCGGAAACCGCGGCATTAAACGCCGGGGTAACATTCAGATTCTGAACATTATTACCATTGCCGGCAGCCAGCTGACTTCCCTGCGATTGCAACGTTTCTGCGGCGTTTTGCGCCGACACGGCCGCAGGCTTGGACGAAACAGTTATGGCTTCGTCAACGCTTCCGGCATCTGCCAGCAGATCCTTAGCGCTTAACTGGGCAATTTTTTCCTCATGAACCGAAACTTTTACTTCGGCTTTGCCTTCGCGGCCGATGACTTCCGAAAGCCTGGCCGCCTGCTCGCTGACTTCCCCGTCTGCCAAATCATCGACAAAACCTTGCGCCGAAACGTCTTTTTTAACGGCTTTGTCCTGAACCTGAGCCTTGATGGCTTCCATGTTCAGCTCAATTGCATCAGCATCATCAACCGGAGCAAAAGCGCTGACATCAATAGCGCCATCCGTTTCAACAGGCTGCAAAGCCGTCATGTTTTGAGCAGTATCCGCCGGTTGAATTCTGAAAACCGGCTCGCCGTTCTGCGGCATCGACATCAGGACCTGAACAGAATCATCGCCGGCAAGCTGCGCGGCCAGTTCAGCACCGGTCATCTGAACCATTTCGCCGGTTTCAGGGTTGATAACATTAATCATTCCCATCATTGACAAATCGGCCAGAGGAACCAGAACAGAAACCGTCAGCTCCCCGCTTTCGTCTCCGGCGTTTTCCGGAGCAGCATCAACAGTCGGCACTTCAGCAGCGGGAACATCTTCGACAGCAGATCCCTCGCTCTCGGGACGGGAAACTTTTTCATTCTGCTGTGCCTGCGCATCTTCACGGGATGCACTTACAGCGCCATCAGCAGAAGCTTCAACCTTATCGTCCTCTTTCCGGTTGTCGTTTTTTGCCGGCTTGTTTTTTTTGTCCGCAACAGGGGATTTATCAGCGGAACGAACCTCACGGCGGTCGGAACGATCATCCTTCGCGGCCGCTGCCGCCCGGTCGCTTTCACGAACTTCCGGCCGTCCGGCCTCAGTGCCGCGGTTGAGCATCCGGGCAAAGGCGTCGCTTCCGGTTCCGGAGCTTACGCTTATCTTGCCGAAGTTCATCAAACTGGCCAGCTGGCTTTTAATTTCATTCAGTTCCATAACAGAAAATCCTCAAACAAATTTCATTTGAGGATTAATATGCAAACAGCGTGCCAAATTTTAAAAATAAAATATAGTTTTAATAGTCCGCACATGTGCTGCGACAATAATCGGTAAGATCACTATAAGGATCAGACGAAGGTCTAATATTAACATATTCTTCTAAGGAAACTCCATTACTGAATTCGTATTTGCAAGTTCCATTATATACAGGATCGTTTGGTCCTCCTATATAGTCAATAGATTCAAGATTATCTCGCCAACTAACGCATGACGGACAGGCAACACTGCAATACTGATATTTATACTTTCCACCACACAAACTACTATCAAAGCAGCGGTACGGATACATATTGTCAGGACAATAAACGCTGCATTTTGAAGAATCCTGCGGACAGGTCGTTCCGGCACAATACTGATACGTGCCGTCACATTTATAATATGACCCGCAGGGATCCGCCACGACGCAGGAGCTTCCCTCCTGCTTATAACCGGAATTGCAGGACCAGGAACTGATTTTGGAGGAGCAGTCAGAGAAGTAAGAACAGTCTGCATTGTCCGGACAAGAAGAGATGACAGCCGTATGGTTGCGACAGTTGTCGGTATAAGCGCGTTCGCATTTGGTTGAGCAGTCATCCCATTCCTTCATACAGCCATATCCCAGAGCAGTGTTGGGATCGTCGCTGCGGATATGGCAGTTGTCGGAGTAGGCCACCTTGCAGACCGAGG
>UMHV01012971.1_pt1 | contig 11705 bp, 12 predicted proteins | sample 1965621 | NCBI WGS metagenome assembly UMHV01 (sample SAMEA4836108, study PRJEB28245) | human gut metagenome | biome: gut microbiome; material: fecal sample | place: Denmark | collected 2008 | reverse complement strand
GACTTTTAAAGGTTGATTTATCCCTATCTATTTTTATATATTCTACAATAGTTGTATCCCTTTTTCTTTTGTGTTAAAGAATTATGATTAATAACATATGTTACCTACTTGTTTTTGCGATTGTGTTATACTGATTTAACTGATACAGAGAGGGATATTTTATGGGCAGTAATTATTTAATAAAATTTCTTGAAGAAAAAGAAGTGCCTACAATCACAAAGAAAAGACATACATATTTAACGTATTATGGATTGGAACAACAAGATACATATGTTTTAAAAGAAGGTGTTATTAAGACAAGTATAATTTTGCGTGATGGCCGCGAATTTAATATATCTTATATTAAAGGACCGGATATTATCTCGCTTTTAAAAGATGAAGTAAGTCAATATACATCGGCACCATTTAATGTTCGTATAGAAAGTGAAACAGCGACGTTTTATCGTATTCCAAGAGTATTATTTTGGGAATATGTAAACCAAGATACAAAATTACAAGATTATGTGAATTTGTATTATCGTAATAAATTAGCAGAAGCTATTTTTAGACAGCAACTTATGACAATGAACGGCAAGAATGGGGCTGTTTGCGCATTTATTTATCAATTGATTCCGCTATTTGGAAGGGAAGTAAATAATGGTATTTTGATTGATTTCCAAGTTACAAATGATGATATTGCAGGATTCTGTGGTATTTCAACAAGAAATAGTGTAAATCGTATTTTAAGAGGTTTACGTGAAGAAAATGTCATCACAATGGTGAATCAAAAAATAGTCGTTTTAGACAAAGATTATTTAAAACAGTTTATTCAGGCATAATACAAAACAAGGCGCAGAAGTTAATTCTGCGCTTTAAATGGTTTTATAATCTTTTGATATGAATATAATAATTGGCTGGCCATTAAGCACCAGATAATGGGTTCGCATAGACAAACACCTAAATATTTAAATATTGGAACGAAAAATAGAGTAAAAACGATTTTTCCAAGGAACTCAATTACACTCGAAATTAATGGTGTGATTTTATATCCAAAACCTTGAATCGCATTTCTTAAATTAAGTAAGATACTTAGAATTATGAAGAATGGAATGTTGATTTTTAAATACATAGCTCCATTTTCAAGTACTATAGGATTGTTGGATCCAGAAAGAAAATGAACTAAGTTATCTGCTGAAAAAAAGATAAGAATACTTAAGAATATTGGGTAAATGATGCCACACATATTCGCAAGATGGACACCTTTTATAATACGATCATAGTTTTGTGCACCTTTATTCTGAGATACAAAGGTTGCCATAGAAGCGGCAAGAGTAGAAAGTGGAAGACAAAATAAAGACATCAACTTTCGTGCAGCTGTATGAGCAGCTATAATTTGTGTTCCAAGACTATTGATTCCTGTTTGAAGAATGATTGTACCGATGGATACAATGGAAAACATAAATCCCATTGAAAATCCTTGTCCCAATAAATCATTAACCATATTCGACTCAATATGAAAGTGTTCTTTTTTTGGAATCAATATTTTAGCACTTCTCCAAATTAGAAAGAAACATATAATGGTAGATATGCCTTGTGCAATAACAGTCGCAACAGCAGCTCCGAAGACACCCATATCAAGTATTGTGATACAAAGTATATCGAGTGCAATATTGATGATAGAAGAACAAAAAAGCACAATCAAAGGACGTAGACTATCTCCTATAGCTCGTAACATGCCGGCTCCTAAATTGTAAAACATAGTAATAATCAAGAAAGCTGAAATACAGCGGATGTAGTTTAATGAATCATGATAAATACTTTGTGGGGTTTTTAGAATTGTTAATAGGTAGGGCATCGAAAAATATGAAATAAGAGTAATGACGATTGAAATAACGAGTCCTAAAATTAAAGAAGCCGCGACGCTTTTTTTTAATTCATTTTCATTTTTTGAACCAAAGTAGCGTGCTGTAACAATACTAAAACCAGTTCCACAGCCATTGGAAAACTGTACAATCAATTCAAAGATTGCAGCTGTTGCTCCCATAGCAGCCAGTGCATTATCCCCTAAAAAATGACCAACTAATATAGTGTCAATTGTGTTATAGAGTTGTTGAAATAGATTGGAAAAGAAAAGTGGAATCACAAAGAAAAGTAATCCTTTTGCGATGCTTCCTTGGGTTAAAGAGTGATTTTTCATGCGATAAGCCTCCTTTTTGAATACAAAATAAACCATGTTACTAAAATAGTACCCTTTATAATACTAGAAATAGAGATAGCCCACCATACGCCGTTAACACCTAAAAAATGAGATAATACAATGGCCATGGGAATTCTGGCAGAAGTAAAAACAATAGAAACAATACTTGGAGGTAATGTTTTACCTAATCCATTAAAAGCTCCTTGTGTCGCGATTTCTATGCACATGAAGAGTTGAGAAAATCCAAGTATAATTAGATAGTCAATTCCATATGGAAGGATATCGGATTCGTGGATAAAACAAGAAAAAATAGGACCGGGAAGGAAAATTAATATACATGAAGTAAGCAATCCCCATAAACCAACGACAAGCATTCCAGTTTTATAACCTTTTTGAACTCGATTATAGTTTTTTGCTCCATAATTTTGCGAAGTGAACGCATTGATAGATGCACTAAATCCATCGGCAGCCATCCATGAAATGGATTCGATTTGAGATCCTACTTTTTGAACGGCAACACTTATAGCTCCAAAGCTAGAAATTAAACGAGCAATGTACATGGAGATGCATGTAAATAACATGCTCTGAATAGAAGGTGGGAAGCCTATTTTTAAAATTTTAGATATGTGATTTTTATCTGGTTTTGATAATAACTTTATTTCTTGAAATAAATCTAATTTTTTAGCATCATATAAAAAAACTAAAGTAACAATAATTTGGGCAATAATGGTTGCGAGAGCGGCACCAATGACTCTAAGGTTACAAACAAAAATCAAAACAGGATCTAAAATAAGATTTAAAACTAAACCTGTTGTGGTTGCAATAAAAGTGTTTTTTGAATGACCGGCAGCCGTTAAAATACCTGTGAAGATTTGATTCACAAATGAGAAAATAATAAAACCACATGTAATCCATAGATAATTTTGTGCGTCTTGAATTATTGTTGAATCTTTCAAATTGAAGAGTTGTATTAAATTTTTTTGAAAAACAATAATAATGATTCCATAAATCAACGCAAACAATATTGAGCTTTGAAAAGCGGCTTCAATATAATTCTTTGTTTCCTCTTTATTATTAGCTCCTAAGCTTTGTCCAACTAATGCTTGAGAACCAATTTTAGGCATATTTACTAATCCATTTGCCAAATACATGAAATTTCCAGAGACACCAACACTGGCAACGGCGCCAGAACCCAAAAATCCAATCCATAGCATATCAACTAGGTTATAGGCCATTTGAATAAAATAAGTGGCCATGATTGGAATTGCCAGTAAACTTAACGATTTAAATATAGGACCATGTAATAGGTCAACACTCTGATTTTTTTTCATACAGTGACTATTGTAGCAATTTTTTAATTATAAAACAAAAAAAAGAAATCTAAGATATGCTTAAATTTCTTTTTGACATAACAAATAATTATTTATTGTATTCTTCTACAATTTGTACTGTTGCACTTGCACCAATACGAGTGGCACCAGCTTCGATCATTTCTTTTACTTCAGCGTAAGAATGGATGCCACCGGCTGCTTTTACTTCAACATCACTTCCAACGGTATCTTTCATCAATTTCACATCTTCTATTGTGGCACCGCCAGTACCAAATCCAGTGCTTGTTTTAATGAAATCCGGTTTAACTTCTTTAGCGATTTCAGCACATTTTTTGATTTCTTCCTTTGTTAGATAGCAATTTTCAAAAATCACTTTAATTCCTTTATTTTGTTCGTGACAAATATTTGTTAGAGTTTTCATCTCCTCTTTTACTTTGTCAAATTTTCCCATTTTCACATCGCCAACATTTAAGACATAGTCGATTTCATCTGCACCATCTTTTAATGCCTCTTTCGTTTCGTAAGCTTTTGTGTTTAATCCACATTGTCCTAGTGGAAAACCCACAACACTGCAAACCATTACGTTTGTATCTTTTAGTAATTCCTTACAATAAGCAACCCATTCTTCGTTAACACAAACGCTTGCGGTATTTAATTCTCTTGCTTGTTGACAAAGTGTATCAATGTCTTTTTCTGTGGCAAATGCCTTTAAAAATGTGTGATCGAAATATTTATTGAATTCCATGATAACCTCCTATTTTTCGATATGTTTATCTATATATGAATATATTTCTGCTGGTGAATTTAAGCTTGCGATTTGATCAATACTTTTTTTCTTAGAGAAAATATTAAGCATATCATTTAATACACGAATATGTTTCGTTTTATCTTCTGCACAAAGTACAAGAATAATTCTGGCGTTTTGACCATTTAAAAAAGGAACGGGCTCTTTAAATGTACACATTGATACATCTAATCGATTTACGCCATTTTCAATCGCAGAGTGTGCTAGAACAAGATCATCAGCTAAAAACATATATAAGCCTTTATTTTTTTGATCATTTATGATGGCATTCACATAATCATTTGAAATAGAACCATCATCTAATAATGGTTGTGCTGAGATGTGAATAGCTTCTTCCCAGCTGACTTGTGAATTTACACATTGAATATGGGATCCTTTCAAAAAGTCTAATAAACCTCGATCATAAGTTTTATGAGGTACTTTTTGTACTTGTATACTTGAATAATAATCTTGTAGATTTTTATGGAAGTCATTTAATTGATCGGGATTAATATAATTGGATGCAATTTTCAAAATGTCATCAATTTGCATTTTTGCCTGTGGCTCTGTAGCCATACAATTTCTAAGTATTGCCACACGATCTTGATCTGTAAGTATTGGATGAACCATGATTAATCTTTGTTCATTGGCTAACATTACTGTTGAAATTACAACATCATAATCATGATTTGGCCTATAACTACTGAGTGGTATGTTTTTGATTTCGGTTGCTTGTGGCACTAAAGTAGAAACTTCTTGGCGTAGCATATTTCCTGTTCCAATGCCATTTGGGCAGATAATCATGATTCTAAATGCATGTTTATTCGCTTTTTGTGTAGGCATAAAAGCACCAAAATGTAATGTTAGATAAGCAACTTCAGCATCAGAAATTAAAGAATCTAAATCATTTTCTAAGATCTTACAAGCACGTTTTGTAAGTTCAAATAATTCTTCATACTCAGTTTTTATGTTATTTAACATAGGATTTCCAAGCTGTATACCATATTTAAAACGATATAGAGAAGTTTTTAAATGAGCATTGATTGCATTGATCAATTCTTCTTCGCGATCATAGAATACATAAGAGATTCTTTCAAATTCATGAACAAGAGCTTTCGCAAATTCATACGTTTTATCTTCTTCCTTCATTACATTTACAGGAATGGTTTGTAGTCTAGATCCTAGCAAGTGTAATGCAATATAAATTTTTTCATGATCTTTTAAATTTGGAAAATATTTATTGATTAGATGATATTCATTTGTTTCTATGATTTCTTCTTCATCCATATCTGAAAATGAGATTTCGTCATTTCTATTTTGTATTGTAGATAAAAAGACGGCTAGAGCAGGTAAAATGCCACTTACATATTCAGCGTGTAATTCAGATTCAATCTTTTTAAGAGTATTCAATATATCATAGACTTTTTGAGCATCAAAAGTTTCAATTACATGATTTTCATAAAAATGCCAAAGACTTGGAAATAGCATAAAGAAAACAGCTCTCTTTTTAATGATATCTCCATTAATGCGGTATCCATCTTTTATGTTGTAAGTAAGTTGAAGTGCATAATTTTCTAAGAAAGTATCAACAGATTTTAAATCATTGATGATTGTATTTCGGCTAACTTGGCAAGTATCCATAAAATCTTCAATGTATAAAGGATGATTTCGCACAATTATAGTACATATTTCAATGCGTTGTCTTTCTTCTGGTGTAAAAACCAGTATGCTTTCACTTCTTGTTTGATTTAATGTTTTTTGTATGGCCTGGACTTGTTCTTTATGGAGAATGATGCCTTTTCCTCGTTCTTGAATAATAGGATCGATACCATTATCAATCAACCATTCGTTAATTTTTGAAATATCGTAATAAACACTTCTTTTAGAAACTTCTAAGTCATCTGCAAGATCTTGGATTTTTAAATATCCAGTTGTGTACATTACAATATTTAAAATTTCGGTACAACGTTTATCTAATGTATATGAAATTGACATAGTACTCTCTCCTTAAACCATGCTTTCTTTAACTTTTTTATGATAAGGTGTTCCTTTTAAGTTCTTTTTTGCTTTGTTTAAATAGTAATTAGCTTGTTTAGTGTCTGATAAATATTGATATTGCAAGCCAAGAAGATATTGCAGAATACCTTGTTGCTGATCATCTGGATGTTTTGATAAAAGTTCATTTACAAGAGGAATGTCTTCACTTTTTTTCTCAATCAAAATGCGATATAACATACGATCATACGCAATTTCATCTTCATTACCTTTTCGCTCAATGATATCTAATAATTTTTTAGATAACTCTACATTTTGAACATCCAAAAAGTAAAAGTAGGTCATACTGGCAACTTGGTATGCTTGTGAATTGTTTAAATTCTGTGACAACATGAATTCGACTTGTTTTGTGATTTCATTTGAATCTTGTTTCGAAATATATGTGCGTAAAATATTATAGTTTTTTTCGTATTCAGAAAATAAGAATGTATATAGTGGAGCATTCATTTGTTGAATAGCCTTGTCATATTGTCCAACATAGATTTTTTTTAGAATAGATTGCCATAAGAAGCTTCGGATAAAAAATGGAATGGCGATAGCACATAGAATAAGCGAAATTAATATAATTGCAGCTAATAGACTCATAGATTACAGAAACCCCTTTCATAACCATCTTTAAAATAACAATTGTTAAAGATTTTATCAAATCCAATTTTTTTTCACGATAAGCAGCCTAGTTTGTGCAAGAAAAAGTATTTTAAGCATATTTTGCACAAAAAATATACACGTATATAATGATAATAGTGTAAAACGCTTACAGACAAGCACAAAATGTACATTTTGCACAATGTTTGTGCAAAACATTGTTCTTGTTTTTGAAAACCATTTCACAGATAATGCAGGTGTGAAGAGGAGAGATACGAGATGATTAAAGATTTGCTAAAAGAAAAAAATTGTTTTATTAAAGAAAGTGTAAAAGATTGGAAAGATGCAATTTGTGTTGCTTGTGCACCAATGATTGAACAAGGGTATTGTACAAAAGAATATGAAGATGCTGTTTTCGAAAACACAGAAAAATTTGGGCCCTATTATGTGTTATGTGAAAACTTGGCTTTGATCCATGCGAGCAATCAGTCTGGTGTTAATGAAACACAGATGGCGGTAACGGTTTTAAAAGAACCTGTAAAATTTAAGCCTGACGGATACGATGTGCGAATTTTAGTTACACTTGTTGCAAAAGATAATCATTCTCACATGGAAGGTATCCAAGCCGTTTCCAATATCTTCGCAGATGAATCAAAAGTGAATTCGTTACTAAATGCTTCAACTCCACAAGAGATATATAATATCTTTGTTGAAAATGTGGGATAAGCTAAGGTAACATAGAAGGAGAAAGATATGTTAAATTTTATCGTTAATATCTTGTCTACACCTGCCATTTTAGTTGGTTTATTATCTTTAATTGGTTTAGCATTACAGAAAAAACCAATCGAAGAAATCGTAAAAGGTACGGTTAAGACAATTGTTGGTTTCTTAGTATTAAGTGCTGGTGCATCATTCTTACAAACTGGATCATTAAATGCATTCGGTGATATCTTCAACTATGCATTCAATATGCAAGGTGTTGTTCCTAACAATGAAGCTATCGTTTCATTAGCATTGAAAGATTTCGCTACTGACACAGCTTACATTATGTGTTTAGGTATGATCGCAAATATTATTTTGGCACGTTTCTCAAGATGGCACTACATCTTCTTGACTGGTCACCACACATTATACATGGCTTGTATGTTAGCTGTTATTCTAAATGTTGGTGGATTATCAGGAGCTCAATTATGGCTTGCTGGTGGATTGGTGTTAGGATTCATCATGGTTGTCAGTCCTGCTTATTGTGAGCCTACAATGCGTAAAATTGTTCAAACAGATGAATTAGGATTTGGTCACTTTGGTGGTGCTGGATACTGGTTCTCTGCTCAATGTGCTAAACTATTCAAAGGAAAGAGTAAATCAACTGAAGAAGTTAACTTCCCTCAACGTTTAACTTTCTTACGTGATACTACAGTTGCTATTGGTTTAACAATGGTTGTATTCTTCTTGATTGTAACTGGTGTTGCTGTTGGACGTGGAATCTTAGAAGCAGATCCAGAAACTATCTTAGCTACTTATACTAACTTAGGTGGTTTATTAAATGTTGGTGCTGAAACACAAACACACTGGGCTGTTTGGGCTATTACTTCTGGTTTAAGTTTCGCTGGTGGTGTATATATTATCTTAAGTGGTGTACGTTTGATCGTTGGAGAAATCGTTCCTGCATTCCGTGGTATTGCTGAAAAATTGGTTCCAGGTGCTATTCCTGCAATCGACTGTCCAGTTGTATTCCCTTATGCTCCAAATGCTGTATTAATTGGTTTCTTAGTATCATTCTTAGGTGGTATTGTTGGATTGTTCGTATTAGCATTTATTGACAAATCATTAGTACCTTGTGCATTAATTTTACCTGGTGTAATTCCTCACTTCTTCTGTGGTGCAACTGCAGGTGTATTCGGAAATGCTGAAGGTGGATTAAAAGGTTGTGTATTTGGAAGTTTCATGCATGGTTTATTGATTACATTCTTACCAGCAATCTGTATGCCGGTTATGGGTTCATTGAACTTTGCTAACTGTACATTCTCAGATGCTGACTTCTCTTGGTTAGGTATTGTATTAGGTAATATTGCTCAACATGTTCAAGGAACTGGATTATTAGTAATCTGCGTTGTAATCTTCTTATTACCAATCGTTTATAATTTTGTAGCTCCTAAAAAAGCTGAAGAAAAATAGAAAGGGGAATGAAAATGGCTATTCGTAGTATTATGTGCTGCTGTGGTCAAGGACTTGGAAGTAGTATGATGGTAAGTATGAATGTTGAAAAAGCATTGAAAAACCTAGGTATTACTGGAGTTTCTGTTGACCATACAGCTTTAAGTGAAGCAAATCCTAACTCTGCAGATTTATTTGTAGTAGGACGTGACTTAGCTCCACAAGTAGCATCATATCCTAACAAAATCATTCTTGATCGTATCATGGATATGAATGAATTAACTGAAAAACTTAAAGAAGTTTTCGGTAAGTAAAATTTGATAAAAAGAAGGGTTTTATATCTCCTTCTTTTTGTTTAGCCATTTGGAGGAAATTATGGATAAAAAAGTAGAAATATTAGCAAAAAAAGTGCGTTATGACATTTTGGATATGTTACAACATAGAGGTTATGGACACTTAGGTGGATCTTTATCTTTGGTTGAATTATTTGCGGTATTGTATGGGAAACAAATGAAATATGATCCTAAAAATCCAAAATGGGAAGGAAGAGATCGCGTTGTATTGTCAAAAGGACATGCAGGACCAGTTTGGTATTCAACATTAAGTGAATGTGGTTTCTTTGATAAAGAAAAGTTAATGACATTAAATGATGGTGGAACAATGTTGCCAAGCCATCCAGACCGAACAAAAACACCTGGAGTCGATATGACAACAGGATCATTAGGTCAAGGAACAAGTACAGCTGCAGGAATTGCCACAGCATTAAAGATGAAGCACAGTGATAACTATGTATATCTTATTGTTGGAGATGGTGAATTAAATGAAGGTCAATGTTGGGAAGCCTTCCAATACTTGGCAAACTACAAAATGAATAATTGTATCGTTATCATTGATGACAACAAACGTCAATTAGATGGATATACAAAAGATGTTATAAATCCATTTAACATTGAAGCTAAGATGAAGGCATTTGGTTTTAATACACAAACTGTCAAAGGAAATGATTTAGATGCGATTGATGAAGCTATCACAAAAGCTAAATCAGTGACTGATTCAGCTGTATGTATTGTTTTGGATACAATCAAAGGTCAAGGTGTTAAGTTCTTTGAAGAACTTTTGGATAATCACTCAGTAAAATTCAATACAGAAGAAGTGAATCGAGCAACTGATGAGGCTAAAGCTTCTTTAAAAAAGGAAATTGAAGAGGAGGAGCAACATGTATAAATTAGTAGAAAATCGTAGTGAAAAAGGTAAAGAATTACGTGTTGCAGTTGTTGAAAGCATTCAAGAACTTATTAAAGAAAATGATAAAGTGGTTGCTATGGAAGCCGATTTGGGTGGAGCTAGTAAGTTCACAAATATCAAAAAATCAAATCCAGAAAATTTCATTCAATGTGGTATTTCAGAAGCAAATATGATTGGCGTTGGATGTGGATTATCGAGTGAAGGATTTATTCCTTATGTACATACATTTGGACCTTTCGCAACACGTCGAGTTTATGATCAAATTTATTTATCAGGTGCATATGCACATAATACAATCAATATTTATGGTTCAGATCCAGGATTTACAGTAGGACCTAATGGAGGTACACATACAACTTGGGAAGATGTGGCTTTGATGCGTGAAATTCCAGGTTCAATCATTGTGGATCCTTGTGATGAAACACAAACAAGATGGGTTGTAAAAGAACTTTCTAAACATGAAGGTGTACATTATATTCGTGCAAACCGTAAAGATGTTAGAAATGTGTATACACCAGATTCAACTTTTGAATTAGGCAAAGGAAATGTTTTAAGAGAAGGTAAAGATATTCTAATTATTGTATCTGGCCAGTTGGTAAGCGATGCATTAGGTTGTGCTGAAAAATTAGTTGAAGAAGGATATTCAGTAGAAGTAATCGATATGTATTGTATTAAACCTTTAGACATTGACTTAGTGTTATCTGAATCAAAAGGTAAAAAGGCTGTTGTTACATTTGAAAATCATTCGATTTATGGTGGACTTGGAAGTGCTGTTGCAGAAGTTTTGATGGAAAATGGAGTAAATGTTCCATTTAAACGTCATGGTGTAGATGAACGTTTTGGACAAGTAGGAACGCCAGATTTCCTTCAAAAAGAATTCCAACTAACTGCAGATGATTTATATAGAACAATTAAATCAATGATTTAATTGAATGATAAAATAATGTAAAAAAGGAAATTCACATTTTAATATGAATTTCCTTTTTCAATTCCATTATCACCGACCGCATTTCAATCAAATACACTTTTTTGGTTCTCTTAATGTATTTAAATCTAAACCAACAATCTCAGAGATTTCTTACAAGCATTTTAATCGCTATTTTGATTTGTGTATTTTTTACACCATGTTCAATGCCTTTTTCAATATCTTGCTTGATACCCATCTGGATTCCTCTGTTTGTCGATTCTTCTCTCAACACTTTCACTCTAATTAAGCTTTCATCAATAGCTTTTTAATTGAATCTTCACTCACTGAGAAGATTGATGCGATACTTGAAATACTGAATCCTTTATCCATCATCGTTTGATACATTTCTTTTCGGTTATTCTTACTGCCTTGTTCGATTCCTTTTTTTATTCCTTCAGCTTCCCATTC
>UMHV01041039.1_pt1 | contig 11947 bp, 10 predicted proteins | sample 1965621 | NCBI WGS metagenome assembly UMHV01 (sample SAMEA4836108, study PRJEB28245) | human gut metagenome | biome: gut microbiome; material: fecal sample | place: Denmark | collected 2008 | reverse complement strand
GCTTTTACCAAATAATCCCATAGTGTTTCTCCTTTATAACTTCCGATTTGCCGGTTTCTTTCACCGCTGCCAAATCCATCATATCATGCGTTTCCATACAGAGCAATAAAAAAGATGGACCGCAGAAAATCCGTGATGGAATTTTCAGAGCATTGGCAGGACTTGTTGACGGAGGGCGGCTTTGGTTGGTGGCGGCTGACGCCGCCGGGGAGTTTAAGACGCCGCCTGCGCGGCGGGACGAGGACTTTACGCCGCTGCGCGGCTACACCTCATCCGCCCCCTACGGGGGCACCTATCTCCCTGCGGGTCGGTCGGTCCGCGGGTCTGACAGGCCACCGGCCTGTCATTCAACACCGCGGACCCCCTAGGGGGAAGGCTAACGGGGGTCATATGCGCTCGTAGGCGCGGCGGGGGGTGCCGTCGGCGACGTGGATGGTGCCGGTGTACGCGAAGCCGGCGCGTTCCAGGCAGCGGCGCATGGGGTGGTTATCCTCGTGGGTGTCCGCCCGCAGATGGGGACACCGCGTCCACGCCCAGGCCACGGCCTCGGCCAGCACGCCGGTATGGGTACCGTCGCTGCCCAGACGGTGGAGGGTGCCGTATGGCGTCTCGTCATCCAGCCACGCGCCGTCGATGACCTGATAGGTGGGGTCGTCGCCGATGATGAAGGCAAACACGGCGTACACGCCGCCCGCGTCTTCCATGAGGAACAGCCGGCCGGCGGCCACGTCCGACCGGAGCAGGGCCTCGGAGGGGTAGCCGTTGACCCACTGGACGGTGTTGCCGCTGCGGCGCATGAACTGCCGGGCGCTGTCGTAGATCGCCAGGGCGCGGGGAATGTCGAAGCTTGTCGCAGGTCGGATCATATCAGTTTTTCAGGCTTTGCAGCGGGGCGGGGATACGGCCGCCGCGGGCGATAAAGTCGGCGCTGGAGGCCTCGTGGACGGGCATCAGGGGCGCGCTGCCCAGCAGGCCGCCCATCTCCACGGTGTCGCCCACGTCCGCGCCCTCCACGGGGATGATGCGGACGGCGGTGGTCTTGCTGTTGACCATGCCCACGGCGGCCTCGTCGGCGATGATGGCGGAGATCGTCTCCGCCGTGGTACTGCCGGGCACGGCGATCATGTCCAGACCCACAGAGCACACGCAGGTCATGGCCTCCAGCTTGTCGATGGTCAGGGTGCCGTCCAGGGCCGCGGCGATCATGCCCTCGTCCTCGGAGACGGGGATAAAGGCGCCGGACAGGCCGCCCACATGGCCGCTGGCCATGACGCCGCCCTTCTTCACGGCGTCGTTCAGCAGGGCCAGGGCGGCTGTGGTGCCGTGGGTGCCGCAGACGGACAGGCCCATCTCCTCCAGGATGCGGGCCACACTGTCGCCCACCGCCGGGGTGGGGGCCAGGGACAGGTCCACGATGCCGAAGGGCACGTCCAGACGGGCGCTGGCCTCGGACGCCACCATCTGCCCCATGCGGGTGATCTGGAAGGCGGTCTTTTTGATAGTCTCGGCCACCACGTCGAAGGGCTGGCCCTTGCAGCCCTGCAGGGCGTGGTACACCACGCCGGGGCCGGACACGCCCACGTTGATGACGGTGTCGGCCTCGCCCACGCCGTGGAAGGCACCGGCCATGAAGGGGTTGTCCTCCACGGCGTTGCAGAACACCACCAGCTTGGCGCAGCCCAGGCCGTCACGGTCGCGGGTCAGGTGGGCCGTCTCCTTGATGACGCGGCCCATCTGGGCCACGGCGTCCATGTTGATGCCGGCCTTGGTGCTGCCCACGTTGACGCTGGAGCAGACCAGCTCCGTGCGGGCCAGCGCCTCGGGAATGGAGGCGATGAGCCGCCGGTCGCCGGAGGTAAAGCCCTTCTGCACCAGGGCGGAGTAGCCGCCGATGAAGTTGACGCCGCAGGTCTTGGCGGCGCGGTCCAGCGTCAGGGCCAGGGGGACGAAGTCCTCGCTTTTGCAGGCCGCACCGGCGATGGCGATGGGCGTGACGGAGATGCGCTTGTTGACGATGGGGATGCCGAACTCGCTCTCGATATCGCAGCCGGTTTGGACCAGCTTTTCGGCGCGGGAGCAGATCTTGTCGTAGATCTTGTCGCAGCAGCGGTCCATGTCCTCGTCGGCGCAGTCCAACAGGGAGATGCCCATGGTGATGGTGCGGATGTCCAGGTGCTGCTTGTCCACCATGGCGATGGTGTCGAAGATATTTTGCAGACTCAGCATATTCCCCACCTCTTACAGCTTGTGCATGGCGTCGAAGATGTCCTCCCGCTGGATGCGGATGGACAGGCCGCGGCCCTCGCCGTAGGCCTTCAGATCGGCGCGCAGGGCGTCAAAGGGCGCCTGACACTCGGTCAGGTCCACCACCATCATCATGGTGAAGTAGCCCTCCATGATGGTCTGGCTGATATCCAGGACGTTAATGCAGCTGGCCGCCAGGGTGTTGCACACACCGGCGATGATGCCCACCTGGTCCTTACCCACAACGGTAACGATCGCTTTCATAACTATATACTCCTTTCGGATGGTTTTTGTTTTGGCGCAGGAGGCGCGGTTTGCCGAAAACCGATGGATCCCGTGTCCTGCCGATGGCAGGCCGACGACGGCGTATCGGGTATACGTCGAGGAGACCTGACGATGGCAGGGCGCGGGAGGCGCGATTTGCAGCAAACCGATGGATCCTGCGTCCTGTCGATGGCAGGCCGACGACGGCGTATCGGGTATACGGCGAGGAGGCTTGACGAGGACAGGGCGCGGGAGGCGCGGTTTGCTATTCCAGTTCGTCTAATGTCAGCGAATAGCTGGGCAGAAAGTGCTCGCGGAAATAGTCCAGCTCCGGCAGGGCCATGGCGTCCATGGCGGCGGCGGTCTGGGCGGCGGCCTGACGGAACTCGGTGTTGCCGGCCTTCAGCTCCTCGATGCACTTGATGTGGGCGGAGAGCTTATCCGCCGCCCTCACCAGCTGCTCGATCTCCGGGTCGGCGGGACGGAGGGCGTCCTCGTAGGCGGGACGCAGGTCCTCCGGCAGCATGGAGAGGAGCTTGTCCTCCGCCACCTGCTCCACGGCCTTGTAGGCCTCGCGGATACCGGGATTGTAATACTTGATGGGGGTGGGCATATCGCCGGTGAGTATCTCGCCGGCGTCGTGGTACAGCGCCGCCACGGCCACGGCGCCGACGTCCACCTGGCCGCCGAAGCGCTCATTCCGCAGCACCGCCAGCGCGTGGGCCAGCACCGCTGTCTGGTGGCTGTGCTCCTGGATATTCTCCGTGTAGCTGTTCCGCATGAGCGACCAGCGCTGGATGAAGCGCATACGGTTGATATAGGCGAAAAAGTGGTTCATGTTATGTCAACTCTCCTATCAGTGCGTCACCATCTATACCGACTATTTTTGTATCGATAATTTTATTATGTAAATCTTCGGCGCGGACGCACACCTCACAGTAGTTGGGGGCGTGGCCGGTGTAGAGGCCGTCCTTCTCCTGCTCATAGAGCACCGGGTAGGTCTGCCCCACGCAGCCCTCCAGATAGGCGCGGTGCATGGTCCGGGCCACGGCCACGGCGCGGCGGGTCCGTTCCTCCTTTACCGCGGCGCTGAACTGCACCAGCTCCGCCGCCTTGGTGCCGGGACGGACGGAATAGGGGAAAATGTGCATATCCGCGAAGGCGCACTTTTCGATAAAGGCCATGGTCTGCTCGAATTCCCGGTTCGTCTCGTCGGGGAAGCCGCAGATCAGGTCGGTGGTGACAGCGGGCCGGTGGAAATACTGCCGCAGCAGTGTGACGGACTCGTAAAACCGTGCCGTGTCGTACTTCCGGTTCATGCGGCGCAGCGTCTCGTCACAGCCGGACTGCAGGGATAGGTGGAAGTGGGGGCACAGGTTGGGCAGCTTCGACGCCCGGCGGCAGAAGTCCTCGGTGATGGTACGGGGCTCCAGGCTCCCCAGCCGCAGACGCATATCCCCCGCGGCGGCGGATACCGCCTCCAGCAGGTCGATGAGGCTTTGGCCGTTTTTCAGATCGTGGCCCCAGGAGGATATCTCGATACCGGTGAGCACCAGCTCACGGTAACCCTCGCGCCGCAGCTGCTCCGTCTGGGCCACGGCCGTCTCCAGCGGCAGGGAGCGCACCGGACCGCGGGCGTAGGGGATGATGCAGTAGGTGCAGAAATTCACACAGCCGTCCTCTACCTTCAGCATGGCCCGGGTGCGCTCGGCCATGCCGCCGGCGGGCAGCACCTCGAATTCCCGGCGGCGCAGGGCGTCGTCCAACAGTCTCACCGGCTCCTTTTCGTGGGCTGCCTGCTCGAACAGGTCCAGAAACACCATGCGATCGCCGGTGCCGGCCAGCAGGTCCACGTCCAGTGCCGCCACCACCTCCGGGTGGGTCTGCACATAACAGCCGCAGGCGGCCACCACCGCGTTGGGGTTCAGCTTACGGCACCGGCGGATCATCTGCCGGGATTTCTTGTCACTGATGGCGGTGACGGAGCAGGTGTTGACGATATAGCCGTCGGCCTCTGTCTCGGCGGGCACCAGCGTATGACCGCGGCGCAGCAGCTCCTGCTCCATGGCCTGTGTCTCGTATTGGTTCACCTTGCAGCCCAAGGTATAGATGGCAACACGCATCTTGCACTTTCCCCTATTCTATCGTATAATAAGGTTTCACGGGTGAATGTGTTTTTCACTCCCGCTTTTTGATCGGTTTATTATACTGTATTTTACCGTGTCTTTCAAGACCCGTTCGTGAAACAGGAGGCTCTCTATGGTCTATTTTGATAACGCCGCCACCACGCCGGTGCCCAAAGCCGTGGCCGACGCCATGTACGAGGTGCTGACGGCGCACTTTGGCAATCCCTCCTCCCAATACCCCATAGGGGTGGAGATGAAAAAAGCCGTGGAGGGCTGGCGGGCCGTCATCGCCGGGGCGCTGGGCTGCCCCGCGGAGCGCCTGTACTTCACCTCCTGCGGCACGGAGAGCGACAACTGGGCCATACAGGCCGCCCTGTGGCAGAACCGGCACAGGGGCAGACACATCATCACCACCGCCGTGGAGCACAGCGCCGTTCTGGAGCCCTGCAAGCTGCTGGCCCAGCAGGGGTATGAGGTCACCTATCTGAAGCCAGGACGGGACGGCAATGTCACCGCCGAACAGGTGGCGGATGCCCTGCGGGAGGACACCGCCCTGGTGTCTGTGATGCTGGTGAACAACGAGACGGGCTGCGTATTTCCCGTGGCGGACATCGCTGCCCTGCTGCGGGAGAAGGGCTCCCCTGCCCTGCTGCACTGCGACGCGGTGCAGGGCTTTTTGAAGGTCCCCTGCGACCCGGAGGGCTGGGGCGTAGACCTGATGAGCCTGTCCGGTCACAAGGTCGGCGGGCCCAAGGGCGTGGGCGCGCTGTACATCGGTCCCCGGGTGCGGAACCCCCGCCCCCTGCTGCCCGGCGGCGGACAGGAGCGCGGCGCGCGCTCCGGCACCGAGGCCACGGCCCAAATCGCCGGCTTTGCCAAGGCGGTGGAGCTGCGGCTGGCCGATTATGACGCCAAGCTGGCCCACATGGCCGGGCTGAAGGCCTATTGCCGGGAGAAGCTGCTGGCCATGGGCGGCGTGGTCCCCGTGGGCGAGGGTACGGCCCCCCACATTCTGGCGGTGTCGCTGGTAGGGTATCCCAGCGCCAACATCGTAACGGACCTGGGTGCGCAGGGCATCTGCATCTCCGCAGGCTCTGCCTGCCATCAGGGGAAGGCGAGCCATGTGGTCTCCGCTCTGGGGCTGGACAAAAAGACTGCCGCCGGCGTGATCCGCATCTCCTTCTCCCCCGACAATACACGGGAGGACGTGGACGCGCTTTGCCACACACTGAAGTCCCACCGGGACAGCCGCTTCCCCATGCTGTGATATACGCCCGCGGCGCGGGCACAACGATATTTTGAGGTGGACTATGTTCAAAGCTCTTAAGCGCGACAGGGCCTTTTACGGATATCTGCTCCGGTTGACCGGCCCTATCGCCCTGCAAAATCTGATCACGTTCTCGCTGGGTCTTATTGACACGCTGATGGTCAGCCAGCTGGGCAACAATGAGATGGCGGCGGTGACGGCCGCCAACGTGCCGGTGTTCCTGCTGATCTCCATCGTGTTCGGCGTCCAGTCCGGCGTAGGCATCCTGATCAGCCAGTACTGGGGCAAAAAGGACCTGCCCAGCATCAGCCGTGCCATCGGCGTGGCGGCGGGGCTGGGCGTGGCTCTGGCGCTGGTCATCGCGCTGGCGCTATTCCTGTGGCCGGTGCAGATCATGGACCTGATGAGCAACAAGCATCATCTGTCCCTGCTGGGCGCGCCGTATCTGCGGGTCATCGGCTTCTCCTATGTGTTCAATATGCTCTCGTCTATCTACGTCAGCGCCCAGCGCAGCGTGGAGAACGCCAGCTTCGGCATGAAGCTGTTTGGTATGTCCACGGTGCTGAATACCGGCATGAACTACCTGCTGATCTTCGGCAAGTGCGGCTTTCCCATGCTGGGCGTGGAGGGCGCGGCCATCGCCACACTGCTCTCCCGCGTGGCGGAGTTCGCCGTGTGCCTGTTCTGCGCCCTGCGGAGCCGGGTCATCCCCCTGGACCTGAAGGCGCTCTTCCGTCCGGGCTGGGAGATGCTGCGCCGGTTCGTGAAATACGCCTCGCCGGTGATGGCCAACGAGCTGTTCTGGGGGCTGGGCAACAGCCTGCTCACCGTCATTCTGGGACACATGACCATCTCGGTAGAGTTTCTGGCGGCCAACGCCGTCATGGGCAACCTGAACCGCCTGTTCCTGGTGGTGTGCTTTGGCCTGGGCGCCGCTACCGCCGTGATGATCGGCAAGGCCATCGGTGAGGGACAGAGCCACGATGAGCTGATGGACCTGTCCAGGACGCTGTCCTGGGTGACGATACTGGTGGGCGCCGTACTGGCTGTCATCGCCCTGGCGCTGGTGCCGCTGCTGTTCCAGCCGGTGATCTTCCCACTGTTCAAGCTGTACGACCTCAGTGCCCATCTTGCCACCACCCTTGCGGTGACGGGCTTCGCCTGCATCCCCTTCCACGCCTACTCCATCTCCGCCGTCACCGGTATCCTGCGGGCAGGCGGCGATGTGTTCTGGTCCACGGCGCTGGATCTGGCACCCCAGTGGCTGGTGGCGCTGCCGCTGACGGCCCTGCTGGCGCTGGTGCTGGACGCGGATCCCTGGTTCGTGTCGCTGGCCATACAGGCGGAGAGCTTTATCAAGTGTCCCATCTGCCTGTGGCGCATCCGGTCCCGTAAATGGATACACGACGTGACACTGCCGGAGGGTGAGCGATGAGCAGTCTGTTCGTCTGCCCCCTGTGCGGCGGCGCGCTGACGCGGCGGGAGGGCAGCTATCTCTGCCCCGCCGGCCACTGCTTCGACATCGCCAGGGAGGGCTATACCTATCTGCTGCCGGTGAACCGGAAGCACTCCAAAACCCCCGGCGACGACAAGGCTATGGCCGCGGCGCGGCACGCCTTTCTGGAAAAGGGCTACTACACCCCGCTATGTGAAGAATTATGTCAACTCGCTGTGGAGCTGACCGGCGATGCCCCGGCGGTGCTGGACAACGGCTGCGGCGAGGGCTACTACACCGTGGGCATCTATCGTGCCCTGTGTGAGGCCGGGAAGACGCCGGTGATGGCCGGGATCGATATCTCCAAGCCCATACTGCGTCTGGCGGCTAAGCGGGAGAAAAATGTGCAGTTCGCTGTGGCCTCCTCCTACCGCCTGCCGGCGGCAGACGGGTCCGTAGACCTGCTCATCAACTGCTTCTCACCGCTGGCCATCGAGGAATTCCGCCGCGTGCTGCGGCCCGGCGGGCACTTTATCTATGTGGTGCCCGGAGAAATGCACCTGTGGGAGATGAAGCAGGTGCTCTATGACCACCCCTATGTCAATGAGGTGAAGGAGACACCCTACGAGGGCTTCCGGTATGTGAGTATTCGGCACATAACGGACGTTATCCATCTGGAGGACCCGGCGGACATACAGGCGCTGTTCGGCATGACGCCCTACTGCTGGAAAACGCCGAAGGCCGGCGTTGAAAAATTATGTAAACTCACGCAGCTGGACTGCCGCATCGCCTTTGACATACACGTTTTCGAAAAGGAGAGGTAACTATGGATCGAATTTCCCCGCCCCGCCGCCGGCCGCGGCGGCGTCTGCTGCCGGTGCTGCTGCTGATCACGGCGGTGCTGGTGGTGGGCGCACTGCTGACGGCGGTCGTTCTGTCCCTGCGGGGCGGCAGCGCCCGGCAGGAGCCGGAGGCCGATCCCCACGCGGGGCAGGTATATATCAACGACGGATTTAACATGGTGTGGATGACGCCCCATGAGGGTATCCCCGCCAGCGGCCTGGCGCAGGAGGACTTCCGCCGGGACACCAACGACGACGGCAGCGACGGCGTCCGCGTCCGCTATCTGGGCGCGGAATACGCCACCCGCTGGGGTGTGGACGTGTCTAACCACCAGGGCACCATCGACTGGGCGGCGCTGAAGCGGCAGGGCATCGACTTTGCCTATCTGCGCCTGGGTCTGCGGGGCTACGGCGAGAAGGGCTCCCTGTACCCGGACCGGTCCTTCGACAGCTATTACAGCGGGGCCAGGGCCGCCGGCATCGAAGTGGGCGTGTATTTCTTCTCCCAGGCCGCCACCGTGCAGGAGGCCGCCCAGGAGGCCCTGTACGCCCTGCAGCTGCTGGATGGCCGCGACCTGGACCTGCCGGTGTACTACGACTGGGAGCCGGTACAGCAGGAGGACTCCCGCACACTGCACAACAACGAATTCCTGCTGACCTCCCAGGCCCGGACTTTCTGCGCCTTGATCGAACAGGGCGGCTATGAGGCCGGGGTGTACATGAACCGCCAGCAGGGCTACTACCGCTATGATCTGCCCTCTATGAGGAACGTCGCCCTGTGGATCGCTGATCCCGGCGACTATCCGGACTTCTACTACCGCTTTGATGTGTGGCAGTATGACCACGGCGCACGGCTGGACGGCGTCAACGAGATCGTGGACCTGAACGTGGAGTTCGTGCCTGTGACATGAGAAAAGAACCGGCTCACGCCGGTTCTTTTCTCACCTGAACAGCCTGCCGCAGACCGGGCTTCCATGCGGCTGTCCCACAGAAAGTCAACGGTTCGGAAACAGAATGCATACGTTATGTAAACCGTCATTCTCCCCTTTTCCCATATTTTTCCCACAATCGCAGGATGGGGTAGTAAAAGATCGTCCCTATGCCGCCTGCCGCCAGCAGCACCATGAACACCGTGTTCAGCACAGACAGCAGCGTATATCGCTGCAATACCGGCGCTACCGAAGCACCCACCATATCCTCCGCCCAGATCAGGTCCATATCGACCGAGGTGAACTCGCCGATCATAGCGGCGGCCACGGCGGCCCAAATGAACCGCACGGCGGCCACGCCCACCGCGCCGACGATCGCGGCGGCCAGCAGATACCTGCGGGGCTTCGGCCACGCGGCCCGCGGCGCTGCCTGGCCGGTGTCCCGTACCTCATCCAGCAGCAGATAGTCCGTGGTCACGCCGAACAGCCTGCTCAACGCGATAATATTCTCCGTATCCGGCACAGCCCCGCCGCTCTCCCACTTGGACAGCGCCTGCCGGGACACATGGATCTGCCCTGCCAGCTCCTCCTGACTCCAGCCCCTGGCCTTCCGCAGTTCCTGCAGCTTTTCTCCGAAGGTCATAGACGTATCTCCTTTCGCTTGGTAGCTACATCATAGCAGAAACGCCCTGTAAAGTCCACCTATCATAGCTTACAATCGCCGCAGCCAGACATTACATCTCCCCCACATAAACCAAAAGACCGGCTTTCACCGGTCTTTTGGTTTACATAATTTAGTTTTTCTTCCCGTGCTGCGCCTTCATGCGCCGCTCGTGGTTCAGGATGGTCTTGCGGATGCGGAGGTTCTTGGGGGTGACCTCCAGCAGCTCGTCATCCGCCAAGAATTCCAGGCACTGCTCCAGGCTCATCTTCCGGGGCGGCACCAGACGCAGGGCGTCATCGCTGCCGGCAGCACGGGTGTTGGTCAGCTGCTTCTTCTTGCAGACGTTGACCACGATGTCCTCCTGCTTGGGACTGATGCCCACCACCATGCCCTCGTACACGCCCACGTTGGGGCCGATGAACAGCACGCCGCGCTCCTGCGCGTTGAACAGACCGTAGGTGATGGACTCACCGGTCTCGCTGGCCACCAGAGAGCCGGTATTGCGGCGGGTCAGCTCACCCTTATAGGGGGCGTAGCTGTCAAACACGCTGGCCATAATGCCCTCGCCCCGAGTATCCGTCAGGAACTCGTTGCGGTAGCCGAACAGACCGCGGCTGGGCACCAGAAACTCCACCTTCATGCGGCTGCCGATGGGGGTCATTTCCTGCATATCCGCCTTGCGGGCGCCCAGCTTCTCGATGACCGCGCCCACACTCTCGGCGGGCACGTCCACCACCAGGCGCTCGATCGGCTCGCACTTCTTGCCGTCGATGGTCTGGTACAGTACACGGGGGGGCGACACCTGGAACTCGTAGCCCTCGCGGCGCATGGTCTCGATGAGGATGGACAGGCTCATCTCGCCGCGGCCCGCCACGTTGAAGGCGTCCATAACGCCCTCGATCTCGCTGACGCGGAGGGACACGTCCTTCAGCGTCTCGCGGAACAGGCGGTCACGCAGCTGGCGGCTGGTGACGAACTTGCCCTCGCGGCCGGCGAAGGGACTGTCGTTGACGGAGAAGGTCATCTCCACCGTGGGGGCGCTGATCTTCACAAAGGGCAGCGGCTCCACGCAGTCGGGTGCGCAGATGGTATCGCCAATGGTGATATCGCCGATGCCGCTGAGGGCGATGATATTGCCCGCCGTGGCCTCGGTGACGGGCACCTTGCCCAGACCGGCGAACTCGTACATACTGACCGCCTTGGCCTTCTTGGCCGGGGCGTCGGGGTCGTGGTAGTTGCACACGGCGATCTCCTGGTTCTGCTTCAGCACGCCGCGCTCGATACGGCCGATGGCGATACGGCCCACGAACTCGTTATAGTCGATGGAGCTGACCAGCATCTGGAAGGGCTGGTCCAGGTCGGCCTCCGGCGCGGGGATGTAGTCCAGAATGGTATCGAACAGCGGCTTCAGGTCCGTGCCCACCACGTCGGGGGAATAGCTGGCGGTACCGTTGCGGGCGGAGCAGAACAGCATAGGGCTGTCCAACTGCTCGTCGGTGGCGTCCAGGTCCAGCAACAGCTCCAGCACCTCGTCGATGACCTCGTGGATACGCTGGTCGGGACGGTCGATCTTGTTGATAACCACAATAACACGATGGCCAAGCTCCAGCGCACGGCTGAGCACGAAACGGGTCTGGGGCATAGGGCCCTCGGCGGCGTCCACCAACAGGATGACGCCGTTGACCATCTTCAGGATACGCTCCACCTCGCCGCCGAAGTCGGCGTGGCCCGGGGTATCCACGATGTTGATCTTGGTGTCGCCGTACTGGATGGCGGTGTTCTTGGCCAGAATGGTGATGCCGCGCTCACGCTCCAGGTCGTTGGAGTCCATGACGCGCTCCACCGTCTCCTGGTTCTCGCGGTACACGCCGCCCTGCTTGAGCATCTGGTCCACCAGCGTGGTCTTGCCGTGGTCGACGTGGGCGATAATGGCCACGTTTCTCAGTTTTTCGTTCTGCAAAGGTAAAAACCCCTTTCTCTCGGGTAAATTCACTAACCTTTGTATTATATGCCTGCAAAGGACCGATTGCAAGCCCTTTCGTCAACTTTTTTCCCATCTCCGCGTTGACAAACACCCCTGCTTGGGGTACAATACCAGTTGCACACGCCTCCGTAGCTCAGTTGTATAGAGCGACCGCCTCCTAAGCGGTAGATTGTTCGATTCCTTCGAGCAGTA
>UMHV01044852.1_pt1 | contig 12073 bp, 9 predicted proteins | sample 1965621 | NCBI WGS metagenome assembly UMHV01 (sample SAMEA4836108, study PRJEB28245) | human gut metagenome | biome: gut microbiome; material: fecal sample | place: Denmark | collected 2008 | reverse complement strand
GCCCTGCGCACGGCGGCGCTCGCCGCGGCGGGCCTGCTGGCCGCGGGATCGAACTTCGCGCCCCTCTGGTACACGGCCCAGCACTCGAAGGAGACCATCCGCGGCGGCTCGGAGCTGGCCTCCGGGAGCGAAAGCTCCGGCGACGGACTGGCGCTCGACTACGCCACGGCGTGGAGCTACGGCCGCGCGGAGACGCTCAACCTGCTCGTGCCCGACTTCATGGGCCGCGACTCGGGCACGACCCTCCCCGCCGACGGGGAGACGGCCGCCCTGCTCGACGGCTACGGCCTGCGCGGAGCGGCGCAGCAGCTACCCGCCTACTGGGGCACGCAGCCCTATACGGGCGGCCCGACCTACCTGGGCGCGGCGGCGGTGTTCCTGGCCGCGCTGGGCATCGCCCTCGCCGGAGGCCGCAACAAATGGTGGATCGTCGCCGTCTGCGCGGTGATGATCCTGCTGGCCTGGGGCCGCAATCTGATGGGTTTCACGGAGCTGGCTTTCCGCATCCTGCCCGGATACGACAAGTTCCGCACCGTCTCGATGACGCTGGTCGTCGTCCAGTGGGCCGTGCCGGTGCTCGGGGCATTGGCCCTCGCACGGCTCTGGAGCGGAGACGTTCCGCGCCGGCGCCTGCTGCGCGCACTGGCCTGGTCGGCGGGCGTCACGGGAGGCGTCTGCCTGCTGCTGGCCGTGGCCGGCGGCTCGCTGTTCGACTTCGGGCGCGCCGAAAGCGCGGAGATGATGACCGAACAGTTCCGCCGCATCTTCGAGGCGAACGACATGCAGGAATACATCTCCCGCGGCACGGACGCCGAATGGGGCGACGCCACCGGCGCGGCGATGGCTGCCGACCGCGCCGCGATGATGCGCTCCGACGCCTGGCGGTCGCTTCTGATGATCCTGCTCGCGGCGGGCTCCGTCGCGCTCTTCGCCCTGCGGCGGATCGGGAAATACGCGCTCACGGCCCTGCTGGCGGCCGTCGTACTGACGGACCTCGTTCCCGTGGACCTGCGGTTCCTCTCCGCGGACAACTTCACCTCGCCCCGCCGCAGGCAAGTGACGCAAACGGACGCCGACAGGACGATCCTGCAGGACCGCGATCCGGGATACCGCGTACTGAACCTCACGGTCAGCCCCTTCAACGACGCCACGACCTCCTATTTCCACCGTTCCGTCGGCGGATACCACGGAGCCAAGCTGGCACGTTATCAGGACCTGATAGACCGCTACCTCTCGCAGCTGGACGACGGGGTGCTGGACATGCTCAACACCCGCTATCTGATCGTCCCCGGCAAGGAGGGCGCCCCCGAAGCGCAGCGCCGCACGACGGCTTTCGGGGCGGCATGGTTCGTGGACAGCCTCGTCCGCGCCGCCTCGGCGCAGGAGGAGATCGCCCTGCTGGGCGAGGTGAACCTCCGCACGACGGCCGTCACGTCGTCCGACACGCCCGCCGCGGCGCGCCCGATGCCCACGGGTATCTACGCCTCGGCCCGGATCGACCTCGCGGAGTACCGCCCCAACTACCTCCGCTACGAATACTCGGTACCCGAAGAGGCCCTCGCGGTCTTCTCCGAAATCTACTACGACAAGGGCTGGACGGCCTACGTGGACGGCGAGGAGGCTCCCTACTTCCGGGCCGACTACGTGCTGCGGGCCATGCGGCTGCCGGCCGGCGAACATACCGTCGAATGGAGGTTCCGCGCCCCGCACTGGGCGGCGGCCGAGGGCGTGACGGGCATCTGCTCAGCACTCATCCTGCTGGGAGCCGCCGCGACGGCGGGGTATTGCTGGAAACGCCGCAGGAAACGGCCGGAAAGCGGAACCGACGAGGCATGAGACGTTCCCGGCAGAGGAAAAGGAACCGCCGTCCCGCCGCGAACGGACATCCGGAACGGGCCGAACACGCGCGAAGCGGGAACGGCAGGAGCGCCGGAAGGGGCGGGTCCCGGCAACACGAATGAAACAAAAGAGGCACGAATCGAAGATGAAAGACGACAAACGACTCAGACGGAAGGTCCGCAACTCCTATATCGTATCGACGGTCAGCATCGCGCTCGTACTGTTCCTGCTGGGTTCGGTGGGGTATCTGATGGTCGCGGCGCTGAAGGTGGCCGACACGTTGCAGGAGAACATCGCCGTCACCGTGGAGCTGAAGCGGGAGACGACGCCCGAGCGGCGCGACGCGATCGAGAAACGCCTCGCGGCCGAAGACCTCGTGGCCACGATCGCCTACGTTCCCAAAGAGGCGAAACTCGAGGACAAGGAGTTCCGCAAGATGTTCGACAGCGCCTTCGAGGAGATTCTCGAGGAGAACCCGCTGCTCGATTCGTTCGAACTCACGCTGACCCCTGCGTCGGCCGACAAGGAACTGCTCGCGGAGTTCATCGCCGCCGCGGAGCGCATCGAGGGGGTGGACCGCGTGTCGTATCCGGCGCTCATGGCCGAACGGCTGCACGCCACGGTGGGAAAAATCCGGCTGGTGCTGCTGCTCTTCGGAGGCGCGCTGCTCCTGATCTCGCTCATTCTGGTCAGCAACACGATCCGGCTGGCGATCTATTCGAAACGCTACCTGATCAACACGATGAAACTCGTCGGCGCGACCAAGTGGTTCATCATGCGCCCGTTCCTCGGGAGCAGCGTCACGCAGGGCATCCTCTCCGGAGCCATCGCCTCGGTGCTGTTCGGCGTGGCGGTCTACGGGCTCAACGAAGCCGTGCCCGAACTGCTGACCATCGCCGAAGCGGGCAAGATCGCCCTCATTCTCGGCGCGATGGTTGCAGGGGGCGTACTCATATCGGGGGTCTTCACCTTCGCGGCCCTCAACAAGTTCGTGAACATGAAGTCTAACAAGATATACCTATATTAAATGAAAAAAGAGCGGAAAACGGCCCAGGAGCCTGCCGGGGAGAATCCCCGGATGCCTCTCACGCGCCGCAACTACATCCTGCTGGCGGCCGGGTTCGCCGTCATCGTGCTGGGCTTCGTCCTCATGGCCGGCGGCGGCAGCGACTCGCCCGACGAGTTCGATTACGCCATGTTCTCGTGGCGGCGCATCACGCTGGCGCCGATTCTGGTCATCGGAGGGTTCGTCGTGGAGATCTACGCGATCCTGAAACGCTACGACTGATCCTCCGGCAGCCGGCATCCCCCGGCGCAGCCCGCCGAAACCGCCCGCCGGAGCGCCTTCGGACGGGCCGGCAGGCCCCGGTTCCGGCAGACGCACGCATCCGGGCGACAATCCGTCGGTTCCGGCAGACAACGGACAATAACGAAACAACCACCCAAACCGTTCTATGGATACACTTCAAGCCATCCTGCTCGGCATCGTGCAGGGTATCACGGAATTTCTGCCCGTATCGAGCAGCGGCCACCTGCAAATCGCCAAGGAGCTGCTGGGCGTCGAGCTCGAAGAGAACCTCACGTTCGACGTCGTGCTGCACGCCGCGACGGTGCTCAGTACGATCGTCGTGCTCCGGAGCGAGGTATGGCGCCTGCTCGGAGGGCTCTTCTCGCGCCGGTTCAACGAAGAGCAGGCCTACGTGCTCAAACTCGTCGTGTCGATGATTCCGATCGGCATCGTCGGCTTGCTCCTCAAAGACCAGCTCAACGCCCTGCTCGAAGCCCCCTGTATCCTCGCCGTCGTCGGCGCGATGCTCCTCCTCACGGCCGCGCTGCTCGCCTTCGCCTACTACGCCAAGCCGCGGCAGAAGGAGACGATCTCCTACCGCGACGCCTTCGTCATCGGCCTCGCGCAGGCCTGCGCCGCCATGCCGGGCCTTTCGCGCTCGGGATCGACCATCGCCACGGGCCTGTTGCTGGGCAACAAAAAGACGGCCGTGGCGCAGTTCTCGTTCCTCATGGTGCTGGCCCCGATTCTGGGCGAGACGCTGCTCGAAGCCGCGAGCGGCGAACTGACGGCCGGCGTGGCCGCCGGACCGCTCGTCGCGGGATTCGCCGCGTCGTTCCTCACGGGCTGCCTGGCCTGCCGGTTCATGCTCGAGATCGTCAAGCGGGGCCGCCTGATCTGGTTCGCCGCCTACTGCGCCGCCGCCGGCATCGTCTCCATCGCAAGCTACCTCATCCGATGAAAGAGACGCACGACCTGCACGGCATCGACTTCGAGGACGGCTATATCGCCGTCGTGGACAAGCCGCTGCGCTGGACCTCGGCCGACGTGGTCCGCAAGATCAAGTTCACGCTGCGCAAACTCGGCTACCGCAGGATCAAGGTGGGGCATGCCGGGACGCTCGATCCGCTGGCCACCGGCATCCTGCTCGTCTGCATCGGCCGCGCCACCAAACTCGCCGACGCCTTGCAGGCCGAGGAGAAGGAGTACACGGCCGACGTGATGCTGGGGGCCACGACCCCGAGCTACGACCTCGAACACCCCGTGGACCGCACCTATCCGTGGGAACACGTCACGCGCGAAGCGGCCGAAGAGGCGCTGCGGTCGCTCACGGGCGAACGGCTGCAGGAGCCGCCCCTCTTCTCGGCCAAGAAAATCGAGGGGACGCGCGCCTACGAGCTGGCCCGCGCCGGCGAGACGACCCGGCTGCGCAAGTCGCTCATCACGATCTACGAAATGAACATCGAGGAGTTCGACCTCCCGCGCATGCGCATCCGCGTGCGGTGCAGCAAGGGAACCTACATCCGCTCGCTGGCCCGCGAAATCGGCGAGGCGCTGCAAAGCGGCGCGCACCTCACGTCGCTGCGCCGGACCCGCAGCGGAGGCTTCACCCTCGAAAACGCCTGGGACCTGGAGGAATTTCTCAAAAAATTGCAAAATATTGAAACAAAATAGCTTTTTCCGCGTATAGGGATTAATCTGTCTTTTGTTCCGACACGTAAAAAAGCGTTCAATATGAAGTTATCGCAGTACGGATACGAATTTTCGCCCGAAATGCTGGCCAAATACCCGGCCGAGAACCGCGACGAATCGCGCCTGATGGTCGTCAATCGGGCCAAGGGGACCATCGAACACCGCATTTTCAAGGACATCATCGACTATTTCGACGAAAAGGACCTCTTCATCTTCAACGACACGAAGGTCTTTCCCGCGCGTCTGTACGGCAACAAGGAGAAGACCGGCGCCGAGATCGAGATCTTCCTGCTGCGCGAGCTGAACCGCGAGCTGCGGCTGTGGGACGTGCTGGTGGACCCGGCGCGCAAGATCCGCATCGGCAACAAGCTCTACTTCGGCGACGACGACCTGCTGGTGGCCGAGGTGATCGACAACACCACCTCGCGCGGCCGCACGCTGCGCTTCCTCTTCGACGGCTCCTACGAGGAGTTCAAGCAGGCGCTCTTCAGCTTGGGCGAGACGCCCCTGCCCAAATGGGTGCGCGAGAAGGTGGAGCCCGAGGACGCGGAGCGTTACCAGACCATCTTCGCCCGCCACGAGGGGGCCGTGGCCGCCCCGACGGCCGGGATGCATTTCTCCAAACACCTGATGAAACGCATGGAGATCAAGGGCATCGACAGGGCCTTCATCACGCTGCACGTGGGGCTGGGCAACTTCCGCACGGTGGACGTCGAGGACCTCTCGAAGCACAAGATGGACTCCGAGCAGTTCTTCGTCACGGACGAGGCCGCCGAAGCGGTCAATGCGGCCAAGCGCGCGGGACACCGGGTCGCGGCCATCGGTACGACGGTCATGCGCACGATCGAGACGGCCGTTTCGACCAACGGCATGATCAAGCCGATGGAGGGATGGACCAACAAGTTCATCTTCGCCCCCTACGACTTCACCGTGGCCGACGCCATGGTGACCAACTTCCACCTGCCCTACTCCACGCAACTGATGATGGTGGCGGCCTTCGGCGGGTACGAAACCGTGATGAACGCCTACAAGGCGGCCCGCGAGGAGGGCTACCGTTTCGGCACTTACGGCGACGCGATGCTTATTCTTTAAGATTTTTTTCGTATCTTTGCGAGTAATGTGAGCGTCCAAATAAAAATTCACGAATCATGGCAAGCAAGATTCTGTACGTGTGTCAGGAGATCACGCCCTATCTTCCCGAAACGGAGAGCTCCCGGCTTTGCCGTGCGCTGACGCAGGCTATGCAGGAACGCGGCAACGAAATCCGCACCTTCATGCCGCGTTACGGCTGCATCAACGAGCGCAGACACCAGCTGCACGAGGTGATCCGCCTCTCGGGCATGAACCTTATCATCGACGACAACGACCACCAGCTCATCATCAAGGTGGCGTCGATTCCCTCCGCCCGCGTACAGATCTATTTCATCGACAACGACGACTACTTCTCGCGCAAGGCCGTGCTGACCGACGCCGAAGGGCGCTATTTTCCGGACAACGACGAACGGGCCATCTTCTTCGCACGCGGCGTGCTGGAGACGGTCAAGAAGCTGCGCTGGACTCCCACGGTGGTCCACTGCCACGGCTGGTTCTCGGGCGTCGTGCCCGTTTACCTGAAACACGTCTTCGCCGACGACCCGATCTTCCGCGACGTGAAGATCGTCGTCTCGCTCTGCGACGACGCCTTCCCCGGAGAGCTCGACCCGGCCTTCGCCCAGAAGATCGCCGGCGAGGGCGTCGAGGACAAAAATCTGGAGATTCTCTCCGCTCCGTCATACGAAAACCTCTGCCGCTTCGTTATGGAGTATGCCGACGGCGTGGCGGTGGCGTCCGAAAAGGCCGATCCCGCCGTGTTGGAGATCGCCCGTGCGAGCGGGAAACCGGTGCTCGAATACCAATCGCCCGAGGCTGCGGACTTTTTCGATAATTACAACCGATTCTATGAAGCGATCCAATAAACTCCTCCGCCTGCTGTTCGGCGCGGCATCGGTCCTTTCGGCGGTCGCGCTGACGCTCGGAGGCTGCACCTCGGTGGACGACACGCTGGGAGGCAATCTCGTTCCGGACAACCAGCAGATGCGCGCCGGATTCGTCCGGTTCCCGGAGAGCGGCGAGGACAAGGCGAAATACGTCACCACGCGTCTTTTCCAGAGCGACTCGGTCGTCTCGTCGAACCTCTCGTCGGGCTACTTCGGCTCGCAGCTCAACGACACGCTCGGCCTCCGCACGGCGGGATTCCTGACGCAGATGATCAACCTCTCCGAAATCAAGGAGGGGTATTTCGGATACAAACCGATCTTCGACTCGGCACAACTGCTCATCTCCATCGCCTCCTACGGCAGGGATACGCTGACCGAACAGCGGTTCGCGGTCTATGAGGTAAAAAGCAACAAGTATATCACCGACAAGCCGACAGCCGCCGGAAAATCGGAGCGCGACACGACCTTCTACCTCAACTTCGACCCGGTGAAGGAGGGGGTGATCGACGAAACCGAGGGGCCGCTGTTCTACTTCACGCTCGGCGGCGAGGACAAAGGCCCCGCCACCACGGCCGTCACGCTGGAGCCCACCGAATCGGGCCGGGAATACATCCAACGGCTGATGTTGCAGCAGGGAGATTACAAGGACGACTACTCGATATACAGCATCGACAGCCTCGAACAGTGGGTCGAGGAGTTCCGGGGCTTCTATATCTGTCCCGATCCCGCCATGCCGCTGACCGCCGACCGGGGCGAAGGGACGATCTTCGGCACGACGCTCGAGTCGTCGGGATTCGCCGTTTACGGACGTAACCGCGTCGAGGCGGACCCCACGCTCATCCAGGATACGCTCCAGATGCTCTACTATTTCTACGAAGGTTCGGTCGATCACGGCAACGTTTCGGTCAATACGGCCTACCACGACTATTCGCAGGCGAAGGAGGCGCTGTTCGAAATCGCCGACGCCCACGAACCGGCAGCCGGAGAGGCCGACGAACGCCCGGAAACGGCTCGCGTACGCGTGGAGGGCTTCGGCGGCGTGGTGAGCGACATCACCTTCACCGAAGCGTTCTTCGAGGCGCTGGAACGGGAGATCGAGAAAGCGAACGAAGCGGAAGGCAAGGATTTCAGGACGCTGGCATTCAGTCAGGTGACCATGTCTGTCTATTTCAACGACGGCGCCTACGACTGGCAGGAGATTGTCCCGGGAGACGGCTCGGGTCCCAACATCGTGCGGCTGACCGACGAAATGACGGCCGCCCCCTCCCGGCTGGGCCTCTACACGAATTACAAGACGCGGACCCCGATTGCGGACTACAACTACACCTACGAGTCGCAGTACAACACGACGCTCGACTACGGCGGATACGTGAACCGCAGCCAGGGATGCTACAAGATGAATATCACGGCCTACGCCCAGGCGCTCTGGAACAGTTACATGAAGGAGAAGCAGGCCGCCGCGGCCGAGGGGCGTGCGGTGGACCTCTCGAAGGTGCAGAACCGCACGATCTACCTCGCCCCGGAGGCGGGAGGTTTCTACACCACGGCCTTCGGCATCCTGCAGGGCATGGCGACCGACGGCGGCGAAAACAACGCTCCGATCCGGCTCGAACTGGCGTACAACATGATCAAATAAACCGAAGAGAAACCCTTGTGCGGAACCTAAGTGTTGAAGATGCTTAGGTTTTCGCATTTCTGAAAAAGCCATCAAAACAACGTAATGCAGGACAATTTAGTCATCGTAGAGTCCCCTGCCAAGGCCAAGACCATCGAGAAGTTCCTCGGCAAGGACTATATCGTAAAATCGAGCTTCGGACACATCCGCGACCTCTCGAAGAAGGACCTCGGAATCAATATCGACGACGGCTTCAAGCCCGTCTACGAGATTCCGGGCGACAAGAAGAAGGTCGTGGACGAGCTTGCGAAACTCGCGAAGACGAAGACCGTGTGGCTCGCTTCCGATGAAGACCGCGAAGGAGAGGCCATCGCATGGCACCTGACCGAAGTGTTGGGGCTCCCGGTCGATCGGACGAAGCGCATCGTCTTCCACGAAATCACCAAGCGGGCGATCCTCGAAGCCATCGAGAAACCCCGCACGGTCAATATGGACCTGGTGAACGCCCAGCAGGCGCGCCGCATCCTCGACCGGCTGGTGGGCTTCGAGCTCTCGCCCGTGCTGTGGAAAAAGGTGCGGCCGGCACTGTCGGCGGGCCGTGTGCAGTCGGTCGCCGTGCGGCTGATCGTCGAACGCGAGCGCGAGATCATCGCCTTCCGTTCGACTCCCTATTTCCGCGTCGTGGCGCAGTTCTACCCCGCCGGAGATGCGGACAGGACGCTCTTCAAGGCCGAGCTGTCCTCGCGTTTCGAGACGGCCGCCGAGGCCGAAGCGTTCCTCCGCGGCTCGGCCTGCGCCGAATTCACGGTGTCGAAAGCCGAGGAGAAGCCCGCACAGCGTTATCCCGCGCCGCCCTTCACGACCTCGACGCTCCAGCAGGAGGCGGGCCGCAAGCTGGGCATGTCGGTCTCGCAAACCATGTCCGTGGCGCAGCACCTCTACGAACAGGGTCTGATCACCTACATGCGTACCGACTCGGTGAACCTCTCGCAGCAGGCGCTCGCGCAGTGCAAGGAGGAGATCACGAAACTCTACGGCGAGAAATACTCGTCGTGGCACAACTACAAGACCAAGACCAAGGGCGCGCAGGAGGCCCACGAGGCCATCCGCCCGTCGTACATCGACCGCCAGACGATCGAAGGCACGCCGGCCGAGAAGAAACTCTACGACCTGATCTGGAAACGCACGGTCGCCTCGCAGATGGTCTGCGCCGAGCTCGACCGCACGACCATCACCATCGACATCAGCGGTTCGGAACACCAGTTCGTCGCCCAGGGCGAGGTCATCCGCTTCGACGGATTCCTGCGCCTCTATTCCGAATCCACGGACGACGACCAGGCCGCCGAGAGCGGCGAGGGGCTGCTCCCGAAACTCACGGCCGGCGACCGCGTGACGCCGGCGCAGATCACCGCGACGGAGCGCTTCACGCAGGCTCCGCCCCGATACAGCGAAGCGTCGCTGGTCAAGCAGATGGAGGCGCTCGGCATCGGCCGCCCCTCGACCTACGCCCCGACGATCACGACGATCATCAACCGCGGCTATGTCGTCCGCCAAAGCAAGGAGGGTTCGAAACGCAGCTATACGCAGATGACGCTCACGGGAGACAAACTCACGACGAAGACCCTCACGGAGAGCTTCGGCAAGGAGAAGAACCGCCTCTCGCCGACCGACATCGGCATGGTGGTGAACGACTACCTCGAGGCACAGTTCGGCCCGATCATCGACTACAACTTCACGGCAAACGTCGAGAAGGAGTTCGACCGCATCGCCGAAGGCGACATCACATGGGAGAAGATGATCGGCAACTTCTACGGACCGTTTCACAAAATGGTGGACTCGGCGATCGCCATGCAGCCCGCCCGGACGCGCGAAGTGCGCATCCTGGGCAACGACCCTGCGACGGGACATGTCGTGAAGGCCCGCATCGGACGCTACGGCCCGATGGTCGAGATCGAGGGCGCCGAAGGCGAGAAGGGCCGCTTCGCCTCGCTCAGGAAGGGGCAGCTCATCGAGTCGATCACCCTGGACGAGGCGCTCGAACTCTTCGCCCTGCCGCGCGACCTGGGACTGCTCGACGGCGAGAAGCTCATCGTAGGACTGGGCAAGTACGGACCCTACGTCCGCTACGGAAAGTCGTTCGCCTCGCTGGCGCGGACCGACGACCCCTACACGATCACCTACGAGCGGGCCGTGGAGCTCGTCCGGGAGCACAAGGCGGCCGCCGCTGCGGCCCATACGCCGCTCCGGACCTTCCCCGAAGACCCCGACATGCTCGTCAAGAACGGCCGCTACGGCGCCTATATCGCCTACAAGGGCAAGAACTACCGCCTGCCGCGGGGAACCAAGCCCGAAACCCTGACGCTGGACGACTGTCTGAAGATCGTTTCGGAGTCGAAGAAATGATTCGCAGAACCACAACGACACAAAACCCCAATACGCTATGAAAAACTTGCTGCTTTCCGCACTCGCAGTCTGCCTCGCCTGCACGGCCACGGCGCAGACCGCCGATCAGAACGACTCCGCGTCGGGTTACGAATTCACCGACGTGAAGCTCATCCCGACCACGCCCGTCAAGGACCAGAGCCGCAGCGGCACCTGCTGGTGCTTCTCGACCCTCTCGTTCCTCGAGAGCGAAATCCTCAAGGCCGGAGGCCCCGAGATGCACCTCTCGGAAATGTGGATCGTCCGCCACTCGTTCATGGACAAGGCCGAGAAGTACATCCGCCTGCACGGGGAGCTGAACTTCGCTGAGGGAGGCGCTTCGCACGACGTGACGGAGGGCATCAAGGCCCACGGCATCGTCCCCTTCGAGGTCTATCCGGGCCTGAACTACGGAACCGAGAAACCCGACTTCCACGAGCTGTCGGTCGTGCTCAAAGCCTACCTCGACGGCGTGCTCAAGGCCGCGGAGAGCGGCAAGCCCCTCTCGACGGCCTGGAAACGCGGCTTCAGCGCCCTCCTCGACGAATACTTCGGCCCGATGCCCGAAACGTTCACCTACGAGGGTAAGGAGTACACGCCCGAATCGTTCGCCGCATCGCTGCCGATCGACATGGAAAACTACGTGGACCTCTCGTCGTTCACGCACCATCCCTTCTACACGCGCTTCATCATCGAGGTTCCCGACAACTGGATGTGGGGCACGGTTTACAACCTGCCGCTCGAGGAGATGATGGCCACGATCGACCACGCGCTGGCCAACGGCTACACCGTATCGTGGGGCACGGACGTCAGCGAGAAGGGCTTCAGCCGCACGAAGGCCATCGGCGTCATTCCCGAAGCCGACACCGAGAGCATGAGCGGCACGGAAGCCGAGCGCTGGGGCAAGCTCACCGACAAGGAAAAGGAGAAGGCGCTCTACTCCTTCGACAAGCCCGGCAAGGAGCGCACGATCACGCAGGAGATGCGTCAGACGGCGTTCGACAACTTCGAGACCACCGATGACCACGGCATGCTCATCATGGGCATCGCCGAGGACCAGAACGGCACCCCCTACTACAAGGTGCAGAACTCGTGGAACACCGTGCCTCCCTACGACGGATTCTGGTACTTCTCGAAACCCTTCGTGGCCTACAAGACCACCTCGATCATGGTGAACAAGAACGCCATTCCGAAGGAGATCGCCAAAAAGCTGGGCCTGAAATAGGCCTCGCCGCAACGGCG
>UMHV01044693.1_pt1 | contig 12091 bp, 9 predicted proteins | sample 1965621 | NCBI WGS metagenome assembly UMHV01 (sample SAMEA4836108, study PRJEB28245) | human gut metagenome | biome: gut microbiome; material: fecal sample | place: Denmark | collected 2008 | reverse complement strand
ATAAAGAAGCCCAAATTCCAGTCAAACTTGTCAAAATAGGAACTATTAATTGATTATCAAATCTACCCCAAACAAGAACATAGCTCAAACCAATTCCATGTTCAGGAGTAAAATCTCGATTAAACAACCACAAAATTGATTGCAATATTACAACTCCTCCAAACCATTTTGGTGTAAAAATATCATAATTATCCTTAATATAATGAGTATAAAAATAACCGATATATACAAAAAACAGCGACATCATTGTTCTTATAACAACTAACATCACAGGAGTTATTGAAAAAATTTTATCAAATGGAATTGCTAAAACTCCTAATAAAGTAAAAATTGCTAAATGAATATATTTATTTTGTGTTGTCTTTTTCAAAATTCTAAACACAAATAAAAATGTTATCAATGTCATAAACAATTGAGTTACAAACCATAAAGGACAAGACAAATCAAATTGATGACCATTTAAAAACGGAGTTACAAAAAAGTTTTTAAAACTCAAAGACATTCCCCAGAATTTTCCGGTTAATTTTGCTATCACAATTGTCACACACATATAAAATAAATTGTACCAAAAGTATGGTACTAAAAGACTTTTTATCCTTCGTTCAAAAAACAAAGCGACATTATCCAAATATTTATCCTTAAATAAACAACCGGAAATAAAGAAGAACAAAGCTATTTGAAAAGAATAAGGTGGAAATATTCCCAATAACGAAAACTCCAAATGCCCTGAAACAACAAGCATTATAGCTAATGCTTTTAATATATTTATTTCATCTGAAAATATCTTACCCATAAACAAATAATATCATAAAATTTTGCGATATAATTATAATAAAGCAAATAATTTAAAGAGGTAAAATGTTAAATCAATTTTCTAGAACGGAATTATTAATAGGACATGAAGGAATAGAAAAGTTAGCAAAGGCTAGAGTTGCTGTATTTGGAATAGGCGGTGTCGGAGCTTATGCAGTAGAAGCTCTTGTCAGAAGCGGTTTAGGCACAATCGACATAATTGATGATGACAAAGTTTGTATCACAAACCTAAACAGACAACTATATGCTACTCGAAAAACTGTTGGGAAATATAAAGTTGACGTTGCAAAAGAACGGATTTTAGACATTAATCCTGATTGTGTTGTAAATACTCATCAAACATTCTATACTCCCGAAACCGAAAATCAATTTGACTTTTCTCAATATGATTATGTTATTGATGCAATAGATACAGTTGTTGGCAAACTTTCTTTAATAGAAAAAGCAAAAACTGCTAATACTCCAATCATTTGTGCAATGGGAGCAGGCAACAAAATGGATCCGACAAAATTTGAAGTTGCAGATATTTCCAAAACTTCTGTTTGTCCGCTTGCAAAAGTTATAAGAACAGAGCTTAGAAAACGCAGAATTAAAAGGGTTAAAGTTGTTTATTCTAAAGAAACTCCAATCAAACCAAAAGAAGATATGTCAATTAGTTGTAAAGCGCATTGTGTTTGTCCGCCAGGCACAAGAAAATGTACTGTTAAACACCAAATTCCAGGAAGTAACGCATTTGTTCCTCCGGTTGTCGGTATGATTATCGCAGGCGAAGTCATAAAAAATTTGATAAAGTAGTAACTATTAACAAAATTTACACATATTTTTTTTACTAGCAAAAATTTATTTTACGAGTTTTAATCTATAAGTAGTGAAATAAATTTAGGGAAAAATACATGATTATACAAAGAGTACAGGGACAATATCTTACAAATTTTAACAATACTTTACGCACAAACCCTTCTTCAAAAAAAGCACCAACAAATAATGATACTCGTGCAACTTATGCCAAAGTTCCAATTGGGCATACTTATGGTGCAAATATTCATTTTGGAGAGTATTTTGACCCTAATAGAACCGTTCCACATATTGATTATGAAGAATACATGGCAATGAAGCCACACCGCAAATTATTTTTCAGAAAACGTTATGAAAATTTTGAAAAAGATAACTCAATTAATAAAAATGAATTATTCGACCAAAAAGATATTAATCTTCCTCTAAAAAGGGAACACACAATGGATGAATTTATCAAGACGGCAAAGATATATTCAAAATATAAGGATCAACCTATTATTTGCTTAGGTAGAAGTCCTAAATGGTTTTTGAACGCTGCATTATGGATGAAAGACGGTATTGACGATTACAAATTCGTTGCGTTTTCTAAATACTGGTATTGGCCTGATAAAGTTGAAGGGATGAAGAAAATGTCACCTCAATTCTGCCCGACAGACAAAGAAGTTGCAGAATACCGCAAATATTTAAACAGAATTAAAGCAGATCCAAAAACAATTGTTGATAACTTTGAAAAAACAGGTAAAAAGACTGTCATCACAGACTACATTTCTACAGGTAAAGGAGTTGCATCTTTCTTAGATGTAATGGGAAATTATGCAGACGATTTAGGAATTTTAGAAAAGTTCTCTAAAGCGATACAAATTGTGGGAATTGGCAGCAAAGAGTATATGGAAGAACGCAATCCGTATGAAGAATATATTCCAGATCCGGAAGTATTTATGCCTGAAAAAATGCAACCTTATTACAAAAATGTAAAACAAGAATTTTATGACATTGATTATTGCATGTTTAGAGAAATGTTATTAAACCAAAACACAAACGAATGTCGCTCAACATATTACCCTCACCAAGCATGGACAATGTACAAACCTGATAGGTTTAAAACCGGACTTGTAAAAGATTTGAAGAAAATCAAAACACTTGTAAGAGAAAAGAAAGCGAAACGAGAAATGTTTTCACACTTTACCCCTGCAATGTTTGATTTCAGAAACCTATTAAACTTTAGAATACTTGATGGTTTGAACTCTCGTAAACTTTTAAAAGCAGTACATAAATCAAAAGTATAGATTATTCTACAATCTTGCAAAAGCCATTTTCAAATCAAAGAGGAAGGGATTCGAACCCAACGGATTAAACAAATTGAGCATGAATACTAACACTCTGACCTCCATGAATTTTTTCTATTGATATTTTAATATACTAACATCTTTGTAATACCTCATATATTCATGCTTGCAAGTTTGTAATATGATAATCATAAGGGTAGTACCACTTACCTCCACCCACACACGTATTTTACTAAGAAATCGTGCAGGATTTATATACACATCTTGATTATATTCATTACAATTCCATGAAGCATTATCAAATTTTTCCAAGAAATTGAAAATATTCAACATTTATAAGATGAAAACTTGTGAAGGTGGGAACCACTACTGGCTTTTCCCATCCTACCGGCTGTTTCAAAAGAAAGTCCCAAGTTCAATTATTCTTCTTTATATTTACAAGGAATATCCATTTCTTTTAAGTAAGCAAGTCCCCATTTGTTTAATTCAATAATGGATGGGATTAATCTCTTTCCACGTTCAGTCAATGAATATTCTGTTTTAGGTGGAACAACAGGATACAATTTTCTTTGAATAATTCCGTCTGCTTCCAATTCCTTTAATTGCTGTATTAGCATTTTAGGAGTTGCGTGAGAAATTAATTTTTGTAATTCGTTGTATCTCAGGGTTTTATCAATAAGATGACCAATTATAACCCCCTTGTATTTTCCTCCTATAATTTCCATTGTAACTTCAAGTGGACATTTATATTCATCTTGTCTTTGTTTACTCATTTAAAACTCCAAACTAACCTTTTTGTAACTATTATACTTTAATGTATATATTATACAAAATAGTGCATTCTTGAAAAAAAGTAAATAATAATTTAATATTGTAATAAAAGGAGATGATTATATGAAAATTACTCAAATTAGAAATGCTACATTAATTATAGAATACGACAATACAAGATTTTTAATAGATCCTTGGCTCGGACCAAAAGGTTATATGCCGGGTTTTGAAACAGCAGTTAATTCTGAAATTCGACAACCGAGAGTAGAATTACCTTTTTCTATTGATAAAATTGTAAATGTAGATTCTGTTATCATCACTCATATTCACCCGGATCATTGGGACGAATATGCAGAACATGCAATAGATAAAAATCTTAAAATATTTGTTCAATCAGAATTTGATAAAAACTTTATATTATCAAAAGGTTTTAAAGATGTTGAAATTTTAGCAGAACAAGGTACAAGCTTTAGAAATATAACTTTATACAAAACTCATACACAACATGGAAAACGAGAAATTTTAAAACCTTTATGTGATTCAATTGGAATGCCTTACGATGCAATGGGTATTGTTTTCAATGCTGAACAAGAAAAAACGCTTTATATTGCAGGGGATACGATTTGGTGCGAAGAAGTAAAAGAAGCTTTGAATAAATATTCTCCAGATATAGTTGTAGTCAATGCTTGTGCCGCAACTGTGTTAAATGGTGAACGCTTAATTATGAATATTGATGATTTAAAAGAAGTTTTAAAAAATTCTAAAAATGCAACCGTAATTGCAAGCCACATGGATACTGTAAGCCATTTAACCGTTACAAGAAAAGATTTAGAATATTTTAAAAACAATCATAATATAGATAATTTACTGATACCTGCAGATGGTGAAGTTTTGGCTTTTCTTCAATAATTGGTTCAATTTCTATTAATTGTTCTTATTCTATTTCAAGAACTTGTAACTTATGTCACAGGAAATTTAAAAAAAATTTTTCCTAATTTTTCGCACTCTTTCGGAGCAAAATTTCAAAATGAACTCCCCGAAATAATCAAACCACTCTTCTAACAATATTTTCCAAAGTTTCAAACAATTTAATTATTCTAGCCGAAAAATTTGAATATTCTGGTATATTAAAAATCTTTAACCCAAAAGGCAATTTTTTTGTTAGAAAATACTTTATATAAATATTAAGGGAAATAAAGGATATTTATATGGGATTTGGAAAAGTTGGAATAAATTTAGCAGAAAGAACTGTTTCTTGGGTAAAAACTGTAGGTAAAACTAGTGTTTTACAAACAAAACCAACTAAACCTGCTAAGTTAAACGGACTAAAATATGCATCTGAACTAAAAACAGATACCTTTGTAAAAAAAGTTGAATCATGGTGGAGCCCACCGCCAGCAGGCTATGTTAGACCATATTGCAAAAATGGAAAAACTGAGGTAATCGGTCATCATGATTTTCAGGCGGTTAATGGTTTTTATAATGATACATTAGAAAGCCGTCTTAAAGGCATAGAGCACTTTAAAGAGAAAAATCCCAACAAATATAAAGAACTCTATGATAAGAGAGTGGCATATTATAATGAACAAATTATAGATTTACTGGATACTAATGTAAATTTTACAAAACTAACTCCACAACCAAGAGATTGTGTTGCTTATAGAGGGGTAGTGCGACGCATAGGAACTGCAAGACAAGATTTTGATGTAATAAATGCGGCTAAAATTGGTGATACAATAGTTCCAACAAGAGGTTTCGCTTACGCTGCTCACGATAAATTAGGAACTAAGCAATATCTTTGCACTCCATATAATGTTGAAGGAAAGATTGCATTTGAGCCTATGTTAATAGAATATAGAATACCTAAAGGTTCGCAAATATCATCAAATATGGAACATGGTGGAGAAGTTGTATTTCCGGCATTATCTAAATATAAGTTAATATCAAAAGATACGAGATTCCTTGAAAAACTAGATTATCTGACAGGTAATGTTATTGGCTCTTTCCCATATAAACATGTTGTGCTTGAATATATTCCTAAAATACCAACTTTAGTTTAATGGTTTGTTGATTGGGGATACATCACCAATGCTAATAATCACATCACCTGTTACACCCAAACTGTTCATTAAAATCACCGTAGGCAGGATACCCGACAGGGTAGAACCGTGTTTGAACGACCTGCGGGAGTGAAAACTTGGAGGGGAGAGGACTCCATACTGGAACATTAAAAAAGACCCATCTAACAATAGACTTAATTAGAACACAACTTCCGAGCATTGTGTCCGTATTGTATCAATTGAAAAATTTTTCCAAAAACTAAAATTCTTAAAATGAACTTTGTCGAAATAATCATTTTATCCGTTCAAACCAAATTGGTCGTTAAAATACAAATACATTCATATTTAACCCCACTTGATTTTTACCGAAACTATTCTATTTTCAAATCAGAGAGGAAGGGATTCGAACCCTCGGTGGAATTGCTCCCACACAACCTTTCCAAGATTGCACCTTAAACCGCTCGGACACCTCTCTTTGTTTTGTACTGCAATTTTATCATAAACATTTATTTTATGTTAGAATAAATCTATGCAAAAAATAGTAAACAAAATTTCTACAAGCCTTAAAGGCACAATAACAATCCCCGCAGACAAATCAATTTCCCACAGAGCAGTTATGTTTTCATCACTTGCAAAAGGAAAGTCAACAATTAAAAACTTTTCAAAAGGACAGGATCCGCTTTCTTCCCTCAAAGTTTGCCAAGCTTTGGGAATTAATGCTGAATTTAATGGAGATTTAATAATCTCATCTAATGGGAAATTATCAGCTCCAACTTCAAACCTCGATTGCGGAAATTCAGGCACAACTATAAGATTAATGTCTGGCATTTTGGCTAGTAGAGATTTTTCATCTGTTCTAATCGGAGATGAAAGTCTTTCTAAACGCCCTATGAAACGAGTAATTGAACCTCTTTCTCTTATGGGTGCAGAAATAATTTCAAATGACTTCAAAGCTCCATTAAAAATCAATGGAAAAAATTTACACCCAATAAATTACACCTCAAAACTTGCTTCCGCTCAAGTAAAATCGTGTATATTACTTGCAGGTTTGAATACTGACGGCAAAACAAGTTTTACAGAGCCTCATATTTCACGCAACCACACAGAAATCATGCTTAAATATATGGGAGCAAATATTTCAACAACGGGAAACACTGTAACGATAGAAAAATCCGTACTTGAACCCAAAACTATCGAAATTTGCGGAGATATTTCATCTGCAGCATACTTTGTTGTTGCAGGTTTAATAGTCCCTAATTCTAAAATCATTTTAACGAATGTAGGCTTAAACCCTACGAGAACAGGTATTCTTGAAGTTGCTCAAAAAATGGGAGCAAATATAAAAATTCTTGACGAAAAAATAATTTCAGGCGAAATTATTGGAGATATTCAAATTTCTTATTCGAATTTAAAATCTTGCACAATCGAAGGAGATATAATTCCTCGCCTAATAGATGAATTACCTGTAATTGCAGTATTGGCAACACAAGCCGAAGGAACTACAATAATTAAAGATGCTCAGGATTTGCGCAACAAAGAATCTGACAGAATAAAAGCAGTTGTAACAGAACTAAAAAAACTCGGAGCAGATATAGAAGAAACTCCAGATGGATTTATTATCAACGGGAAAACCTCTCTAAAAGGAGATTGTGAAGTTGAAACGTACCACGATCATAGGTTAGCTATGAGCTTATTTGTTGCAGGACTGATTTGCGAAAAAGCTATCAATATCAACGGTTTTGAATGGGTTGACATTTCTTTTCCAGAGTTTGACAAATTATTTAATTCATTAATTCAATAGAAATATAATTACGAATTGTTAACAAAAATTTTTCAATATTAGCAATTTTTCATGCCAAAAATTTTTTATATAAACAAGGTTAGGTTATATTTGAAAGGTTAGATTATGGCAGGAGAAATCGGCGCAAATTATTTGTATGGAATTAATAATCCATATGCACAAAATTCGTATTCATCAGCAATAAATAACGATTTTATGGCTCAAGCTATGTTAGGAGCAGGACAACAACAATCTATTCAACAAGCAGCTTTGCAAATGCAGCAACAACCACAAGTTGATACTTTCCAAAAACAGGGTAGCACTATTAATTCAGCCCTCTCTTACGCAAGTGTAGCTGGTTTAGGGACTGGTACTGCAGCCTATTTATTGACAGACAACAAACCTGTAAATGGAGTTTTTGCAGATAGCGTACTAAAATCTCTTGAAGAAACGCCACTAAAACTCGCAGAAGCAAATGCTAAAACTCTTATTGAAAATGAACAAAACAAAATTTTGAAAAAAGCGGGTGTTCCCGAAGGCATCAACTATGAACAACTTAAGGCCTATAGCGAAACACAAAATCCATCAACTTTTTCTAACATAAGCAAAAATTTGTCACAACCTAAAGCTCAAGAACTTTTATCAAAAGTTGAGCCAAAAATAAAAGCAATCGATATTAATGCTATCTCAAGCAAGGCAGTTAAAACAGCACTAGAAAGTACTTTGGAATTCAAAACAGACAAACTTGCAAACCTTCAATCCCAAAAAGCTCAAATTGCAGCTCTTTCAGATAATGTTGATTTAAAAAAATTCTTCCAAAATAACGCCAAGACCTTTGGACTAGAAGGCGACGAAGCTAAAATTGAAAAAGAAGCAGAAAAACTTGCAAAACAATATAAAACTAAAGATGGTGCAATCAAAAAATACGATTCTTTAATCAAACAACAACAAGAAGTCGTAAATGCGGCCAGAAAAGACTTAAATACTAAAGCTTTTGATTATTGGGATGAAAGTACAAAAGCTTTCAAAAAAGATGCACCGGAAGCATTAACCAAAGCATATAAAAACGTAAAATGGAATAAGGCCGGCAAATTCGGAGCAATTGCAGCCGGAATTGGTCTTGTATTTGGTGCATTATTCGGAAACAAATCATAACCACAGAACATTTTAACCTTAATCTCCCCCCCCCTTACAAACAACCGAACTTAAAAAGCCATCCGTAGCTCTACGAATGGCTTTTTAAATTAATGAATTTCTTGTTTATTTGTTGGATTTGAAACAAGTTTTTTCGGAATTTCAAATCCAAATGTACAATTCTTATTCTCATCGCTATGCGCATAAACTTGACCATTATGAGCATCAATAATTTGTTTTGATAAATACAAACCCAATCCAGTACTTGTCTTAATAGATTTTGCATTTTGCGAATGCTTATACTTCTCAAAAATTTCTTTCATCTGTTCTTTGTTAATATATTCAGATTTATTTTTTACTTCCATTTTTATATTTTCATCATTTTCAGTAACAAAAACTTCTATGTCAGAATTTTTGAATCCGTGCTTAACTGCATTTGCAAGAAGATTAATAATAACCCTTTTTATCTGAACTTTGTCAGCAATGACAATATTTGATGTCAAATTGGTGTTAATAATCAATTTTTGATTTCTTTCTCTTAAAAGATTTGACATACTACGAGTTGTTTCATTTAGCAATGCTAAAATATCAAATTTTTCTGCATTTATTTTTGTCAAACCATTATCATATAAATAAGTATCCAAGATCGTGAAAATCAAATCATACATATATTTGCAAGAACTTTTAATCTGTTCAAGCATTTCTTTTTGCTCATCTACTAATGACCCAAAAGCTTCTCCTAAAAGTAAATCTAATGCCCTGATTTGAGCAATTGTCGGAGTTTTCAAGTCATGTGTTAATGTAGCAATAAATGTATTTTTTCTTTCTTCCAACTCTTTTACATCATCTATAATCCTAAAGATTACTACAATACTTGAAATATCATCATTTTCATCAAGAACTGGAACTTTTACAATTCTAAACCAATGTCCCTGACCATTTATCAAACTTTCATATCTTTCACAAGTAATGATTTCTTTAGTAGCTAAAAGATGCTTGTCTTCTTCCATACAATTTTCAGGGTTAGAAACAAATTCATAAGAATTTCGACCAACCAACTGTTCTCTGCTTGCTGAAAATAAATTTGCCAAAACTTCATTCGCAAGAATTATTTTTCCATCCACAGATTTTAAGAAAACAATAAATGGAGAGTTGTTAATAATTGCAGTTAATTGAGAATGTTGTCTTTCCAATTTCTTTTCCAAATTTGCCATTTCAACTTTAGAAAGATATCGCATAAACAAAGTAACTATGGCTATAATAGCCGTAATTATACAAGCATCGCTCACAGAAAGAAGTACAGTTGGAAGTATTTTGGGAGATATCAACATATAAAATATTGCGATATCCATTAACACCAAAATAATTGCTTTTTTCTCTTTCAACATTTGCGAAACTCCATGCAGTTGCCTTCATGATTATTTTATACTATGGACAATTTGCATTTAATATTACCCAACAGTCTAAAATATTAGCAAAATAGATTTTTTAAAAACTTATCTCACTTTAGCATACCTATAAGTATCCTAAAAAGTTTTTTTGTTTTTTGCAAAATATTAACAATATTTAACAAGAAAAAGACATGCATATAATATACATGTCTTTTTCGCAATTTTCACATTATTTATTTTGTTTTCTTTGCTCTTTGCAATTTTCCATACTGTTCAACTTTTGCATCAAACAAGTGATTATAATAAGCTTTTGCATCCTTTGCTCGATAATCTGAATTTAATTTTTTATTATTCGCAATTTTATTTTCCGCCTTATCAAGAATTGCAATAATATCACGAACCTCAAACATACGAGAATTATCTGCATTACGTTTCTTCAACATGTAATTTACAAACTTTTTATTCTGTCCGTTGATTTTTGAATACAAAGTTAAAACATCTTTATTTGAAGATTGATTTTTGGTTTTACCAATCATTCTATCGACTTTTCTTGTATCTGCAATTGATGCAAAGATTTCTGGTAACATTTTCAACCTGATTTGTGTTGCATTTTTACCAAAATCATCGCTTTGGCGACTAAATGTTTTTTCACCCAATTTATTTTTTACAAAAGAAATTACTTTTTCTTTCAAAATTTCACGTTTTGCGGTTCTACTAATAGGTAAAATTTCTGGTTTAGCATAAATTGACTTTTTAACAAATTTTTCTGGCTGAACAAGCGGTTTTGGTTCAATTTTTTCAATATTTTTTGGAATTACTACTTCCGTTGTCGTAGATATTTTTGGTTGAGTATCAGATGTAACCGCATCTCTTAATTTATTTAGACTATTTTTAATTCTAATTGACATATTCTTAAACAAAGAACGTCTTTTTATATATCCATATTGAATTTTTTGTCGATTTGAAAATCTAGTACTCTCTGTTTCGAAAAAGGCATCCGTTATATTATTGTTTAGCGCATCTATTCTTTCTTTTCCGGTAGTTTTTGAAATAATATTCCAAGCATTATCTCTAAAAATGTTTAATTTTTTAGTTGAAACATTATCCAAAATATCTACAAATTCATCTAATTGGAAGTTTCCATCTAGTTTGGGCAACGATTTTCTAACAAAATTTTTGGCATTTTTATCCGCATCAATAGTATCATATAATCTTGCCAACAATTTCAATTTTTTATCTTGCTCATAACTAAAATCACTATCAATTCCACGAATAGTCGGAGTAAACCTTCCTAACAATTCTTCTCTTAACGGAGCATTTTTCTTATTTGTAGAAATTAAAATATTGGCAACGTCTTCTGCTGCACCATTTTTCATCATTTCATCAGTAGGAAAGAATACTTTTGACATCATTCTAGCCAATTTATGATTTTCTTGTGTCAATAAATTCAAACTACTTTCACCGTTAACAATAGCTCTATCCAACAAAGAATATTTTGCTCGGTTTTTATCCGTATTCAATTCTTTATCAAAATATTGTCCATCAAATTGTTTTCCTGCAAATTTTTTATCAAGTTCAGAAACTACATTCGGATTATCTTTATTTAATTTCAAATAAGACCTTATTTCGTCATACTTTTTCATATATTCATCGGCATGTTCTGATTTTAATAAATCAGGAATCAATGTATTTCCATCCGGTCTTTCATACTTAAATAGATCTTCATTCAATTGAGCAACAAAATTCAATCTTTTTTTGTTATTTCCTGCCCAATCAATAATAGTGTTCAAACTTTCTAGTGAATCCGAAAACTTGTTACAAATATATGAGTGCATTTTAGTCGGCTTTTTAATTTTTCCAACAATCACATTCACAAGTTTTGGGTTATCTTTCTTTACAGGCTCTCTGTAAAAATTAAATCTATTAAAATTAGTAGCTAATTCACTCAATAGCGATAATTGTTTTTTAGAAGAATTTTTTGTTAATTCAACAATGTCATTTATATCTTGATTAAGCAAATTCGAAACTTCACGTTGAAATATTCTCTTTTGCGGAGAAATC
>UMHV01041892.1_pt1 | contig 12220 bp, 8 predicted proteins | sample 1965621 | NCBI WGS metagenome assembly UMHV01 (sample SAMEA4836108, study PRJEB28245) | human gut metagenome | biome: gut microbiome; material: fecal sample | place: Denmark | collected 2008 | reverse complement strand
GTCCGAGCCGCTTATATTCGTAAATCCCGCCGGTAAATAATTTTTTCCATAGGTAATCTGCGCACCGTTATCCTGCGTAAAGTAGCTGATGAACGGCGTCATCATGGAAAGGATGAACAGAGCGATACAAAGGTTGGCCAGATGTTTCCAGCTGATTTTGTTGAAAATCGCTGCGAAAGCAAAGGCAATCAAACCAAAGCCGGCCAGCGTATAGACAATGACACGGACATCGGCCAGCGTCGTCATCGCTTTGCAGGCGATATATTTGAAAATATCGTCTTTGGCCTCATAACAACGCTGCATAGCAACCGGATTTCCGTTGGCATCAAGTTCATCAAAAGTGCCGACCTTGCCCTCTTTGGTGTTACCGTTTGCATCGGTATAAACTTCCTTATATTCACATTTACAGGTGCTTGCATTATCCGCAGTCAGCGTACAACTTTCTCCGGTTGATGAATCCTTACAGTTATAGGCCTGAATTTCAGCCTCATTTGGCGCTTCTTCATCCATATAATCATATATTTCCTGCTGACGGGCAGCTTCTTCAGCCGCGGCGGCCTCTGCTGCGGCGGCTTCAGCCTCGGCAGCAGCTTTTTCATTTGCGGCCGTTGTTCCATCCACATCTTCACGGTTTTTGGTGGCCGCATCGGCATTTCTTTTGGCTGCCATAAGGTTTGTTTGAGCTGCCTGAAGCGCGTCTACATCGCATTTATCAGGATCTTTTGTACATTTTTCCTGCAGCTTGTCGTACTCTTTTTGAGCCTTTTTCAAATCCTTATTGGCATTTTTTTCAGCTTTTTCCGCTGCTTTTATTTTTTCTTTCTCAGCCTTTTGGGCTGCCTTGTAGGCTTCATCTTTAGCCTCATTGGCACTGTTCAATTCAGAATAAGCCATAGCAGCTGCCTTGTGTTGCTTCGTCATTTCATCACGCGCCGCTTTTGCCGCTTCAGTATCGCCGCGGGCAATGGCATCATTCATTTTCTTTTCTGCGTCCTTTTTAGCGGCTTCTGCTGCTTTCATTTTAGATTCAGCGGCTTCCGCCGTTTTAGACGCTTCATTATATTTTGAATATTCTGCTTTGCGCTTTTCATCCGCCGCTTTCTGGGCATTGGTTGCTTCCGTAGCCTGTTCGGCTGCTTTTGCTGCTTTTTTGTCAGCCTTATCTTCGGCTTTCTCGTTGGATTTGGCATTCTTCTCGGCCAGAGCCTTCTGCTGTTCGCAAATGGTCAGCTGATAGCCTTCCTTACCCGAGCAGTCGATTTCGACATCGGCTTTAGCAAAATTAGAGAAAGAAGCCAGTGCTGCAAACACAAAGGCGGCTAAAAATAAGTTAGATTTATTTTTAATGTTTAACATGGCATCCTCCTCATAGTCCTCAATCTCTGTTCTAAAATTCTTTAGTTTGCCTGAATCAGAGTATCTTGAATCTGCTTAGCCGTAATGGCCGTACTATCTACCATATAGTTAATAATGGCGGCAGTGGTTGCAATAACAACCAGGCCGATGATAATTGCGCTCAGCCATTTCCAGTTCAGGTTTCCGAAGAAACCGCCGATGGCAACGGCAACGATACCAAAACCGGACACGGCAAAGATAATCTCGCGCATGCCGGTAAAGATTTCGGTACCTGACTGTGTCAGGGTTTCAAACAACGCGAATGAGTCCGTTGCAAATAAAACTGAAGAAACCACGAACATCAACATGGAAAGAAACAGGAATTTCTTTAATTTTACGCACAACATTTTACTCACCACCTTTGCAATTTTGTTTGTTTCTGTTGCGTCTGAGCGAACAAAAGGGAGGCCTTCAGGTTTATTTTGCTTAAAATTTACCATTTTTGCCTCCCTTAGTTCAAGTATCAGTCAGTTCACATCAAGCGGTCAGACTAGATGTCACCGAAGGTTGTTTCCAGACCGGCATCGCGGGAACCGGTAGCGTATTCAACGATGGAACCGGCAGCAGCCAGAATAGCCAGACCGACGGCCAGAGAAGCGAACCAAGGCCATTTTACTTTTCCGAAAATAGCCTGGAAAGCCAGACCGACCAGACCGAAACCGCCGACGATGAAGATGATGGTTTTAACTGACGAGAATACGCTCTTGGCTTTTGTCTGAGCGGTTTCCATCAGGGTATTGCCGTCAGCCAGAGCGTTGCCGCTAACTGCCATAACCATTACTAATGCCAGACAGCTGAGGGTCCAAAAATTTTTCTTTAAAAATCGCATAATCTTTCTCCTTAAATTAATTTAGCAAAACTTCTTATACTCTTTTAGAATAGCTAATTTTTAACCTTTTTTCCAGCATTAATCATCCAGTCCAAAAAGAGATAACCTGTTGTTTTGGCTTAATATTTTTTCCTGTAACAAAAAATTCACAGTTAGCAGGGTGTCCAAGCACCCTTATTTTTACGCCCGGAATGGTAAATTTTTCTCTAACAACAGGCACATAAAACACGTTTTCGGCCAATGCCGGAAAAATCGGCGGCAAAAAGCGGCAGCAAGAGCAAAACGGCGAAACGGAAATTTTCCATTTTGCCATATCGGCAGGCCTTATGTCCGCCAAGGGGAAAGAATCCACAAAATTTGTGCATAAATTCATATCTGCTTGCCAAGAGTCGCATATTGAATTATCTAGAGTTTAGAGGGGTTTATAATTTATGAAAAAAACGGCTTTTAAAACTTTTGTTTGCAGCTTTGTTTTTTCACTGTTTATTTTATTCACAATAAACGGATTGTTTTTTTATACCCCGGAAGCAACCTCTCAAAACGTTAAAATTCCCAGCAAAAACATATCGTTGTTTTTCATGGGCGACGCCGGCGGCGCCGTTTCCGCCAAAGTTCGCCCGATTAAGAAAATCGCCTTAAGCCTGCCGCCGCAGAAAAAACCGGCGCAGGCAACCGAAACCGTTTACGCGCCGGCAAAGCTGCCCACCCCTTCCGCCGAGCCGGCCGTTCAAAAGGCGCCAAAAACACAAGACAAACCCGCTTTCGACGACATTCCGCTTGAAATTGCCGCGGCAGACATTGCCAATATGCCGGCGGAGCCGGCAAGCCAATCCGGCAAGGAATTCGTTTCCGCCGACTTTGACCGTATCATGAACACCCCTCCTCCGGTTTATGACGGCGAGAAAACGAAGAAAGAAACCGCCGTTTCCGTCGGAAAACAGCTTGCCGCCGCAGACGTAACGGCACCGGCAAAAGAGGCGCCGAAGAAAAGGGTTATTTCGATAACCGACCCCGAAAACGAAAAAGACCAGGGCGGCTGGGATGCCGGCGACGAAGACTACAGCGTCGACGAGAACGAACTGCATGCGCCGAAACCGCTGTTGATTGCCAGCGGCGAAACCAGGGAGCCGGCCAGAAAAGCCATAAACCCGATTGCGGAAAGCAACGACGAAGGCGGTTACGACAAGGGCAGCGACAATTATGACATTGAAGAAAACGATCAAAACCTGCTCATTCCGCTGCAAAAAGACTTTGCCGCAACCGAGGGCAGCTTCAAAGTCGCCAGGACGGCCGACAAGGATCAGATTGCCATGGTCAGCGGCAATACGCCGATAAGCAGTATGATCAACAAAGACAATGCCGCCGACGGCATTGTCCGCCGGGAGCCGAAGGCAGAAGAGCAACAGCCGGGCAAAAACTGGGAAAGCATGGCCGAAAAAAGCGGCAGCGACAATCCGTGGGTTGCGGCAAAAGGCACAAAGTTTCCCAAAAACAACGCCGTTCTGGACGCCAAATATTACAAAGACGCAGATCAGGCTGCGCTTGAAGCCCCTCAAGGCGCGGCCGAAGACGGCAAAAGCGTCAAACTGGCCGCCGACATGGTGCAGAATATTCTGATTCCCATTCCGGAAGACATTCTGAACGAAAAAAATCTGGTTCCGCAGCTGGAATCTTCCAAAGACGACAAAAACAAAACCGACGACCAGCAGGAAGCGGCAAACCAGATAAAAAAAGAGCTTTCCAAAGAGGATAGCGTCAGCATGCCGACGGAAAGCCCCAAAAAAGAAAGCAAGGGCGGACTGCTCAAAAGCATTACCTCTCTGTTTTCGGGAGGGGGTTCAACGGAAGACAACGGCAAAGAAACCGCCGAAGAAGACGGAGGCAACAGTTTTGTCGACCGGATTACCGGAAGGGTCGGTCGGCACAAAGACGGAAACAAACCGACCAAAATCCTGCCGGCGGAAATGCGGCTGGCTTTTCAACCCAACCGCGCCGAGATTTCAGGAACGACGCTGAAGTGGATTCAGGCTTTCGCCAACAAAGTCAATTCCGACCGTTCGGTTATTCTGGAAATCCGCATTGACGGCACCAGTTCGTATGCCTTGCAGCAGAAAAGGCTGAACCTGCTACATAATATTTTAACCAATAAGGGTGTAGATTACCGTAAAATCAATACCGTATTCACAACCCGCGAACCAAACTCGTTTATTATAAGGACGGTAAGAATTAACAGCAACATTGACAGGGACGTAAAGGAGAGCAAAGACCAGGCGGCATACTACCAGTCATGGTAATAAGTAAAGCACCGCGCTTGATTATTTATTCTTCAATATGTATGATAGGTAAAAAAATATGACAAAATACAGCTTAGGAAACCTCAGAATGAACAAGACAATCTTATTAGCCGCTTGTTTCTTCAGCATATTTGTTACATCCGGCTGCCGCGGAACCATTATGGAACCCGCGCCGGACAATTTTGTATGCACCGATCCCAACAGCTGCGCCGGCAACACTTACCAGACTTCCGAGTTTCAGAGTGTGGATCCGAGCGCCGACGAAAATGAGTTCGTAAACTATACCAAAGTGGCGGCAGATTACCGCGAATACGGCGAAAGAACGCCCCGCGACCAGAACATCACGCAGGCCGCGGCAGGCAACAACCTGTCCGCATCCATTCCGCCGAGCATTGAAGACGAAGTTGTCGATTACGAAGAGGAAATTAAGCTGACCGAGGACAACGGCCAGAGCGACGAGGCCGGAATGGCCGCCGGCGAAGATCCGGTTGAAGACTGGCTCGCCGAAGAAGGAAAAACGCTCAAAGCCCTGTTGACCGAGTGGAGCGAAAGAGCCGGCTGGAGATTAATATGGAACTCCAACCGCAACTATACCTTAACGGCGGGGGCCATGTTCCGCGGCCGTTTCGCCGACGTCAGTTCGGCCTTAATCAGAGCCTTTGCGAGAGCACGGCCGGCACCGATTGCCACATTTTACAAAGGAAACCGCGTCTTAGTTGTCGAGACCATGGAGGATGAGAATGCATATTAATAACTTACAGAAATTCGGGCTGGGTCTGGCTGTTGTCGTCTTTGCGGCATCATGCTCCCTGTCTACCAGCATGGACGCGACTATTGAACGCGAAGTTGAGGCGACTATTGACCTGAAGGAAAAGGCCAAAATTCCGGAAAAACCGATTACAACCGACGTGGTTCGGGTCAAAAACGACATCTGGCTCGGAGACACCAGCGAAATCGAATATGACGGCGAACCGGTTCCCTCTTATCTGGAAGCCAAAGACGGCATTACGCTTATCTCCAACCGGCCGATTACGCTGTATGAAATCGGCGACATGATTAACAAAATCACGTCGTTGAAAGTACGTTACGCACCGCAACTGGAAACCGACGTGCTGAAAAACGCCACACAGAACAAGCCGAACCCCAACACGGTCGGCGCAGACTGGACCGAACCGAACAAAATGCTGGTTTCCTACCGAGGTCCCCTGAGCGGCCTGCTGGACGAAATTTCCTCGCGTTTCGGCATCTGGTGGAAATATGAAAAGAAAGAAATTTATTTCTATAAGTACCAGACCAGGACCTTTGTCCTTTACAGCCTGCCGACCAAACCGACCCTGTCGGTCAACGTCGGCGGTTCGTCGACGGATTCCGGCGGCGGCGGCAGCTCTTCGCTGACTTTGGCCAGCTCGGCGGAAATTGAACTGTGGGGCAACATTGAAAAATCAATCAAATCCATGATTGACAAAGGTTCGCAGCTGACCATGGATCCGGCCAACGGCACAATTTCGATTACGGCGACCCCGAACGATATTGCCAAAGTCGCAAAATTCATCAACGAGCAGAACGCACGCCTGTCGCGGCAGGTTGCCATCAGCGTCAAGGTTCTGCAGGTTAACATTGACGACAGCGACCAGTACGGCCTGAACCTGACTGCCGCGTTCGACGACGGCAAGACCAAGCTCGGTCTGGCCAGCGTTCCCGGCCTCGGCACAGACATTACCGAAAACCTGACCATGACAATCCTGCCCGGCAACTGGACGGTTACCAGCGCCATTCAGGCTTTGTCGAGCCAGGGCACAACCAACCTGATTACATCCGGTACGGTTACGACGCTTAATAACAAACCGGCGCCGATTCAGGTTATCAAAAAACAAAACTACGTTTCGGAAATTACCAAGACCAACAGCGGCGGCGACGCAAGCTACTACGATATTTCGACCGAAACGGAAGAAATCGAAACCGGTTTTACGCTGGACGTACTGCCGCGCATTCTGGAACACGGAAGACTGCTGCTGATGTTTAACCTGACATTGTCAGACCTGATTCAGCTGGAAAGGGTTGACCTGGGCGGCGGCGACACAGAAAGCGGCCAGGGCGGCCAGTATATTCAGAACCCGATTATCGAATCCCGCGGCTTTACGCAGGAAGTGGCTCTGAAATCAGGCGAAACGCTGGTTCTGACCGGTTATGAACGCGTTGAAAACGAAGCGACCAAGACCGGCGTCGGTTCGGCAACCAACTCGTTGCTGGGCGGTACGGCCGTAGCCACAAAGACCAGAAGCATTTTGGTCATCATGTTAACGCCGGTTGTTTTGGAATCCCCGCTGACACCGGAATCCAGAATGAGCGGCAACTAATCTCGGAAGGGCAAAACAGTGCTGGAAGAAGCTAAGTTATTAGACGACGACTACGACGCGGACGGCAGACGTACCTGGGGTACGAATATCGAACTCGACGGCGTTACCTATGCGACAAGCTTATTCTGGCAGCCGTTACAGAACAAGGACGATCCGTTTACGGAAGTCGGAGAGGCCTCGGAAGGCGTTATGGAAGGCGCCGACCTGTTCTGCATAAAGCAGGGCAAAGCGCCGCAGTTTGGTATCTGCGCCTCGAAAGAAGGCTACAAGAGCGGCGAAAACGTCGCGGCGGTCACGCTGGCGACGGCCATGGCCGACAGATCTTCGTTTGTGGCGGTATTCAAGGTTGACAACGGCTGGTGGTATACCTGTATCCGCAACGACATTATCCTTTCCGACGGCGATATGCTGTTTTTGAACGAACAGGAAGCCAAAGACCAGTTTCTGTCAATGCTGGCTGTTCCGGACTGGGGCAGAAAAATCGCACCGCCGGAATGGGGAATTGAGGAAACCGAATATCCCGACCTCAAAAAACTCATGTCGCAGGGCATGCGCGCCAAGCTGCAAAAGATTAAGGCGCTGCGCGGCACCAAGCTGATGCTGGTTATCGCGATTTCGGCGATTATCGGCCTGTGGCTGCTTTCCAGCATCATCAACGGCATTTTTCTGGCGCCGCCGAAACGGCCGATTATCGCGCCGATTGCCCCCAAAGTGGTCAAGCCCGTCGAGGTGCCGCCGGAAATCAAGCCCTGGGAGAAGCTTTCCGACCCCGAACAGGTTATGAAAAACTGCTATAAGGCAGTTCAGGACGTGGTTTCGATTATGCCGCCGGGCTGGGTTATCGGCAACATTTCGTGTACGCCGGGCGGTTTGACGACTTCATGGTCACGGCAGGTCGGGCGGATTTCGTGGATTGAAAAAGCGCTCGACATGTCCGGCATCACGTTCTCGGGACGTTCGATTTCCGACGACGGAAACAGCCTGATTGCATCGGTGCCGCTGGATAAAATCCGTCAGATTTCGTCGCCGCCGCTGAAAACCGACATCGACCTGAAAAATACGCTGAACAATCTGTTCCAGTCCATCGGACAGGCCGTCAACCTGTCGAGTTTTTCCTACACTTCGCCGCAGCAGAACGTGTATCGTTCGGTAAAATTTAAATTTACGTCGACACACAATCCTGTGATTTGGAACGATTTATTAATAAAATTTTCAGGACTTGAGATTACTATGATTAGATACAATACCGGTGCTAAAACTTGGGAATATGAGGGAGCAATCTATGTTTTGTAATTTGAAAAAGCTTTTGTGTCTGGCTCTGGGCGTTTCCGTCATCAGCATGACGGCGGCCGGAAACCTGCATGCGCAAAACGTGACTTTGGAGACCAATGAACTGCCGCAGCTCTCTAACGACACCGATTTTCTCGGCGTTGACGGAAGTATTCCCGACGAGTTGTCGCTGCCGGACGAGCTCCCGGCTCCGGACAGCCTTCCCAAGGATCAGCCGCTGACAAACCCGGATGAAAACGGTCAGCCGGAAAATATGCCGGAAGTGCCGGATTTGAACACGCCGCAGCCGGTTGCGGACAATCTGCCGCTTATCGGCCCCAACGCACCGGACGCAGCCGCTTCCAACGTCGACATGCCATTGACGGGCCCCAATGCGAATATGCCATTGACGGGTCCGAATGCCAACATGCCTTTGACGGGACCGAACGCAAACATGCCGTTAACCGGTCCGAATGCCAATCTTCCCGCCATCGGCCCCAATGCACCGATGAACGGCCCCAACGCTCTGCCCGCCGATACGGGCGCGCTGCCGGATCCCGTGGAAAACATTGACGCACCGGATGTTGAAAATCTCGGCGAGGGACTGTTGGACCAGATTGACAACAAACTGTTTTCGCAGATGTCTGATTTGGAAAAACAGACGGCTTTGCTGACTCTCGAACTCCGCCGCGAAAAAATCAAAAACGAGATTGCGGCGATAAAAGCCCAGCGTCAGAAAGCCCTTGAAGAAGAAGAAGCCAAAAAAGAAGAAAAAGAGCGCAAACGCATTGAATGGGAAAAAGAACAGGAAGCCAAAATCCTGCGCGAAAGAAAAGCGCTTATGGACGCGATGGCCAAAATGGAACGCCTGAGACAGGAAAAAGTTTTGAAAGCCTACAAGGAAACCATGCTGAAAGAAAAGCAGGAATGGATTAAAAACAACGGCAAACTTTATGAACAGATTAAAAACGTCGAAAGGGACAGAAAGAACCTGATTGAAGGACTGAAGACCAAGATGGCGCATATTTCGGCTCTGGCAACCAAAGCGCAGAAAGACGCCGAAACCGCCAAGGAAAACTATCAGCGCGAAGTCAAAAACCTGCAAACGCAGATTTCGATTTTGAAATCGCGTCTGGAAGCCGAAATCGCCGAGAAGAAAAACGACAAGACCAATCCGTTTGCCCAGCCCGAGGTCGTGGTTACGGAAACAGAGGAAGAACTGCCGAAACTGGCCGAGGAATACGCCATTATGGAAATCCGCGGCAAGGGTGAAAACCTGACGGCTAAACTGATTAACAAAGGCGGCGATTCATTCATGGTTCGCAACGGCACCGTTCTGCAGACCGGCCACCGGATTGACGAAATCACTCAGACATACGTCCGGGCTGAAATCAACGGCATGAAAGATTATCTCTACTTTGCCGCCGGCGGAATTTTGGAAAAAGAACCCGTAAAATCGGACATTCAGGGCAAAAAAAACAAAACAACGGCCAAACAGAACGCCAACGCCGAGCTCCGCAACACAACCATGGTCAACAAGGGGGTTCCGAGTTTAGGAAGCGGCATGTTCGTCCGATAGGCAGGCATAATGGTTGATGAACCCGAAAACAACGAAGACAGCTTGCAGCAGCCGGACACCGGTATTCTTAAAAGGAACACCAATCTGGCAGTAGACGAGACTGTTGAAGAAAAGCCGGTCAATATTCTTGACCAGCTTTTTGGTCATGGCAACAGGCTGTTGACGCTGCCGGGTTCTTCGCTGGTTATCAATGATGATACGCGCCGCCTGCTGGCGCTGTTTTCCGACGGCACCTTTCTGGTTTCGGAATCACACAAATTTGACGGCCGCGTTCTAAGTTTTGAAGTTCTGGCGCGCAAGAAAAAACTCAGCATCGGCAAACCCCGCTATGTTTCGCAAAACGAACTGAACGCCATATACGCTTTCGGCGAGCGCAACCAGCCGATTTCGGAGAACGACGAAGACCTGAACCAGCTGCAGATGCAGAAGGACTTTGTCAACGTGGTCGCCCGGGCCGCTTCGCAAAAAGTTTCCGATATTCACATCGTCGTCGCCGACAGCACGCAGATTATGTTTCGCATCAACGGTATGATGCAGACAGAAATGGAATATAACAAAGAATGGGGCGAATCTTTCGTGCGCGCGGCATTTGCCTCGGCGGACATTTCGGACGCGAACTATGCGCAAAACGAATTTCAGGGCGCGCAAAAACTGGGTTCCACACCGCTGCGCGGTTCAAAGGGCAAACTGATGCTGCCGCACAACGTGCTGGCTATCCGCCTGCAGTTCAATCCGATCGCTTTTGGTACGCAGTATCTGGTTATGCGTCTGCTGTATGCGGACGACAATCCTGACGGTTCCGGCGATTTGGCGGCTCTGGGTTTCGGCGAATATGAAGAAAACCTGTTTTATCGCCTGCGTGCGGTACCAATCGGCCTGAACATCATCGCCGGCCCGACCGGTTCCGGAAAAAGTACGACCCTGCAGCGTAACATGATTAAGCTTTTGCAGGAAAAAAACTACGAAATCAATCTGATTACGGTGGAAGACCCGCCGGAGTATCCGATACCGGGCGCGCGGCAGATGCCGGTTACCAACGCCAATGACGAAGAAGAAAAAGACGAACAGTTTAACAAAGCGTTGTCGGCGGCGCTGCGTTCCGACCCGGACGTCATTATGGTCGGCGAAATCCGCGCGCTGGCAGCCGCCGAACTGACGTTCAAGGGCGCATTGTCCGGCCACGGCGTATGGTCGACCCTGCACGCAAACTCGGCGCCGGCCATCATTACCCGTTTCCGCGACATGGGCGTTCAGCCCTATATGCTGGCAGACCCGGAACTGATGAAAGGCCTGATTTCGCAGCGTCTGTTCCGCAAGCTGTGTCCGCACTGCCGGGTTTCGGTCAAAGAAAAACTGAACATGCCGCAGGTACAGCGCCTGAAAGTCGCGCTGGGCGACTTCGGCATTGAAAACACCTATATGCGCGGGCCGGGCTGCAAATTCTGCGACGGCCGCGGCATTAAGGGACGCATGAGCGTTCCGGAAATCATTCTGCCGGACGCAATGTTTCTGGAACTGATGATCAACGGCGAAACCAGAAAGGCTATCGACTACTGGACCAGCGACCTGAACGGGCGGCCGCTGAAAGACGCCGCGATTGAGCGCATGCTCAAGGGATATATTGATTTGGACGAAGTCGAGCGCTGGTGCGGCCTGCTTGACCAGCGTCCGGTTTACTAGGGAGTTTTACTATGGCTCAGGATGACAGCAAACGCAGATCCGCCTCCATGGCCCGCGCCATGAAGCAGCTGAACGCCATTGAGGTTTATTATGCCAAAATGATTTGCAATTTTTCAAACCAGACGCGTTTGAAAATCTATCGCAAAATCGCCTCGCTGATGCGCAACCGCTTTTCGCTGATGAACGCGCTGGACATGCTGCATGACGGCGCTTCCAACGGCGGCAAAAACCCCGACGAACCGATGGCCATCGCCATTGCCAGCTGGGCCAAGGCCCTGCAAAACGGTCTGCCGTTTTCCGACGCGCTGAAAGGCTGGGCCCCCGACCGCGAAAGACTGATGCTTTCGGTGGGCGACGTTTCCGACCTGGAAGGCGCCTTAATGAACCTTATCCGCGTTACCGAGGGTTCAACCAAAATGATACGCCCGATTATCGGCGCCATCGCCTATCCGTCGTTTCTGTTTATGATGGCCATCCTGATTATTTACGGTATCGGCGTCTACATGGTGCCGCCGATGATTGACGCGGCACCGACGGTACGCTGGCGCGGCATGGCGTTGACGCTGGTAAACCTGTCGGACTGGATTAAAAACTACTGGGCGGTGGCTTTTGCTTCGTTGCCGGCCGTTATGGCGGTCATTTACTTTACCATCGGCATTTGGACGGGAACAATCCGCGCAATTATCGACCGGCTGCCGCCATGGTCGCTGTATAAGGTCTTTACCGGCATCAGCTGGCTGCTGGCTCTGTCGGCTCTGGTCAAGGGCGGTACGCCGGTTTCGACGGCTTTGCGCGCCCTGCGCCGGGATTCAAGCCG
>UMHV01005458.1_pt1 | contig 12242 bp, 9 predicted proteins | sample 1965621 | NCBI WGS metagenome assembly UMHV01 (sample SAMEA4836108, study PRJEB28245) | human gut metagenome | biome: gut microbiome; material: fecal sample | place: Denmark | collected 2008 | reverse complement strand
CTCGCAAGGGCGACTTCCGCAAGCTGTGGATCCAGCGCATCAATGCTGCCGTCCGCGCTGAGGGCATCACCTACAACCGCTTCATCCAGGGCCTGCGTCTCGCCGGCATCGAGCTGGATCGTCGCGCTCTGGCTGAGATCGCCGTCTCCGACCCGGACACCTTCAAGACCATCGTGGACGCCGCCAAGGCCGCCCTGCCTGAGGACGTCAACGCTCCGGTTGAGGCCTGATTGCTTGAAGTCGTGACTTCACACTAGAAACCCCGCTTCCGAGCGGGGTTTCTTTGTACCATGGGCACTATGACCAACGGATTCACCAGACTCACCGAGCAGTTCCTCGTCCACATCGGCGTGGAGCGAGGGCTCGCCACGGCCACCGTCACCGCCTACGAATCCGACATCGCCAAATACATTGATTGGCTCGAAACCCGCGGCATCCACGAACCGGACGCCATAACCAAACAAGACGTCGAAGACTACATCGCCGCCCTTGACCAGGCGGGGGAGTCCGCCCGCTCCAAAGCCCGAAGACTGGCCTCGATCCACGAATTCCACCGTTTCGCGCTCGGTCAGCACGCGGTGACGGCGGATGTTTCGGCCGCAGTCAAGGCGCCCAAAGGCGCCAGCACCCTGCCCGACGTACTCACCGTGGACGAGGTAACCCGTCTGCTCGACGCGGCGGCAGTCGGCGGCTCAACCGATCCGGTGGTATTACGGGACAAGGCCCTGCTCGAATTCATGTACGCCACCGGCTGCCGCGTCTCGGAAGCCACCGGTGCGAATCTGGACGACATCGACCTGGACGAGCACATCGCGCGACTCATGGGCAAGGGCTCCAAGCAGCGGCTTGTGCCATTGGGCAGTTGCGCATGCCGGGCCATCACCGCATACCTCAATGCGGGGCGTGGCGAGTTGGAACAGCGCTCCAGCGCCAAGATTCCCGAGAGGCGCGCACTGTTTCTCAACAAACGCGGCAAGCGCATCTCGCGGCAATCGGTATGGGAAATCGTCAAAGCAACCGGGGAGCGGGCCGGCATCACCAAACCACTCCATCCGCACACCTTGCGCCATTCCTTTGCCACGCACCTGATCCAAGGCGGCGCGGACGTGCGCACCGTGCAGGAACTGCTCGGGCACGCCAGCGTGACCACCACGCAGATCTACACGCACGTAAGCCCTGAAACCCTGATCGAAACGTATCTGACCTCACATCCCAGAGCGCGGTGAGACACACCATTTTGCGACGCGTCCGCCCATAGCGGAATCGCGGCGGGGGAGCACCAAAGTCGGCCGGAAATTCAAGGCGTGACAATACAGTACATAACAGCGAACCGTCAGCCAGGAAGAGGTATTCATGCTGCAGATCAAATCGATCTCGAAGCGCTATAAAACCGGTGATTTCGTTCAGCAGGCGCTTGACAAAGTCAGCCTGAACCTACGCGACAGCGAATTCGTCGCGATTCTGGGTCCCTCGGGTTCCGGCAAGACCACCTTGCTCAACATCATCGGCGGCCTCGACCGGTATGACGACGGCGATTTGGTGATCAACGGCATCTCGACGCGCCAATACAAGGATCGCGATTGGGATTCGTACCGCAACCACACCATCGGCTTCGTGTTCCAGAGCTACAATCTGATCCCTCACCAGACGATTCTGTCGAATGTCGAACTCGCGCTGACGATTTCCGGCATCGGCAAGGCCGACCGTCGCGAACGTGCGCGCAAGGCGCTGGAGAAGGTCGGACTCGGCGAACACATCAACAAGAAGCCAAACCAGCTGTCCGGCGGCCAGATGCAGCGCGTGGCGATCGCCCGCGCACTGGTCAACGACCCGGACATCGTCCTGGCCGACGAGCCGACCGGCGCGCTCGATTCGGACACGTCCGTGCAGATCATGAACCTGCTCAAGGACGTGGCCAAGGACCGCCTCGTGGTCATGGTCACCCACAACCCCGAACTTGCGGAACAATATGCCACGCGCATCGTCAACCTGCGCGACGGCGTGATCCGCTCCGACTCCGACCCGTTCGTCGTGGACGAGACGGCCGAACAGCCGGCCGCGTACAAGACGATGGGCCGCGCGTCGATGTCGTTCGCCACGTCGCTGGCGTTGAGCTTCAACAATCTGAAAACCAAGAAGGCGCGCACCCTGCTGACCTCGTTCGCCGGCTCGATCGGCATCATCGGCATCGCTCTGATTCTATCGGTGTCGACTGGCGTGAACACATACATCAGTGACATCCAGCGTGACACGATGACCGCCTACCCGATCACCGTCGACTCCCAGACCTTCGACCTGAGCAGCATGATGGGCGGACAGATGGGCGGCGATGACGGATACGGCGGCAAGACGCACAAAACCGACGGCATCTACCCGGACGACCGCAGCGTCAAGCAGGCGTCCAGCCTGACCAGTTCGATTACCGAAAACAACCTGACCCGCTTCAAGAAATACCTGGATAATTCCAAGAGCGAGATTCACCAGTATGTGGGTTCCACCGGCATCCAGTACACATATGACGTGAAATTCTCCGTGTTCGACCACGACCCCGACGGCACGCTGGTCAATGCGGACGGCGTGACGATCGGATCCAGCGACTCTGCCTCGATGGCCTCGCAGATGGCGTCCACAAGCTCGTCCGGCATGTCCGGCACCTCGTCGATCACCTCGCAGCAGATGTCGATGCTGACCGGCAAAACCGATGAGAACGCCGCGCCCGACTCGTTCAACGAGATCATGCCGGGAGCGGACGACAGCAAGCTCGTAGGCAAGGTCATCACCGACAACTACCAGGTGGTCAACGGTTCATGGCCGAAGTCCAAGGATGAAGTGGTGCTGGTGCTTGACGACAACAACAGCGTGCCGCTGACCACGCTGTACGAGCTCGGCCTGCTGCCCGCCTCCGATTACCACGAGATGATGTCCAAGCTCAACGCCGGCGACAAGGTCAGCACTCCACAAGACAAGATCGACTATGCTAAGGCCCTCGATCAGACGCTGTACATGATTCCGGCATCCGACCAGTACGTCAAGGGCGATGACGGCCACTACCGTTTCATCGGCAACGACAAGGACGAAATCGAACAGCGCCTCGAAACGGCCACCAAACTCAAGGTGGTGGGCGTCGTCAAGGCGAAGAAGGATGCTTCGGCCACGCCGTTGGCCGCTGGTGTGGGGTACGCGCGCGCTCTGACCAATGATTTGATCGACCGTGCGGCCTCCAGCGCCATCGTTACCGATCAGAAGGCCAACCCGAACACGAACGTGCTCAACGGCATGACGTTCTCGCCCTCGGACGATGCCACCAAGGTGGCCGACGCGCGCACCTACGTGGCTTCGCTGGGCGTGACGCAGAAGGCGAACATGGCCAAGTCGATGATGAGCGCCGGGCAGCAGTCCGGCACGGGCGCATCGGACGCCGCTGGTGCTGGTGCTGCAGGTGTCGCTGGCGCGGCGGGTGCCGGCGATCAGGCCGCCGCCATGGCCGCGATGAGCGAACAGCAGCTCGCCGACAGTTTCGACGCGTATATCGCCACGGCTTCGAACGACGTGCTTGTCGCGATCTACGACCAGTACGTGTCGACCGGCACCTACGACGACAACCTCGCCGCATTCGGTGTGGTGAGTCGTGACGCGCCCAGCTCGATCAACATCTACGCCGACAGCTTCGAAGACAAGGACCACATCGCCGACGCGATCACCGACTACAACAACACCGTCTCGAAGAAAGACAAGATCACCTACACGGATTACGTTGGGCTCATGATGAGTTCGGTGACCACCATCGTCAACGTGATTTCCTACGTGCTTATCGCGTTCGTGTCCGTCTCGCTGATCGTCTCCTCGATCATGATCGGCATCATCACCTACATTTCGGTGCTGGAGCGCACCAAGGAAATCGGCATCCTACGCGCAATGGGTGCCTCGAAGCACAACGTATCCCAGGTGTTCAATGCGGAGACCGGCATCATCGGCCTATGCTCCGGCCTGTTGGGCGTGGGCTTGACCGTGCTGCTCAATATTCCGATCAACGCCGTGCTACACCACTTCATCGGCAATGCGGACGTCAATGCCGCCCTGCCGGTGACCGGTGGCGTGGTGCTGGTGATCCTAAGCGTGGTGCTCACGCTGATCGGCGGCCTGATTCCCTCGCGTAAGGCAGCCAAGCAAGACCCGGCCACCGCACTGCGCACCGAGTAAGCGCATCGACATAGTACGAGACGAGATCCATAAACCTCGGAACACTGGAATACCAGCGGCAAAACGGTGTTCCGAGGCGAGCCCGGCGAGTACATTAGGATGGACGAGCAGGTATTCCCGACAAAGGGGGCGAGGGCAACGATGGACGACTGGCGAGATACCCGCGATAAAGACAGCGCATTCCGTCAAGGAACGCTGCCTATGACAGGAACGTATGTCGTTGCACCCCCAGCGAACCCGGATGTTGATAAGGTAGACAGTATGCCTACCGATTTGCTTGGACGTGAATACGAAACCTTCCCCGCACCCGAACCGCTGCAACAGCACGGTCCGGCGCGCGTCATTGCCATGTGCAACCAGAAGGGCGGCGTAGGTAAGACCACCAGCTCCATCAATATCGCCGGTGCGTTGGCCCAGTATGGCCGCCGCGTGCTTATCGTCGATTTCGATCCGCAGGGTGCCGCCACTGTGGGACTGGGCGTCAACGCGAATACCGTGGAGAACACGATTTACACCGCGCTGTTCGATATTTCCGTGGACCCACATGATGTGGTGCAGCACACCGCATTCGAGAACATCGATGTGATTCCGGCGAACATCGATTTGTCCGCCGCCGAGGTCCAGCTGGTCACCGAAGTGGGCCGAGAGCAGATCCTGAACAGCGTGCTGCGCAAGCTCAAGTCGGAATACGATCTCATCATCGTCGACTGCCAGCCATCGCTCGGCCTGCTCACCGTGAACGCGCTTGCCGCAGCTGATGGCGTGATCATTCCCGTGGCCGCCGAATTCTTCGCCTTGCGCGGTGTGGCCCTGCTTATGCAGTCCATCGAAAAAGTGCAGTCCCGCATCAATCCCGCATTGGAAGTGGATGGCGTGCTCATCACCATGTACACCAAGACACTGCACTGCGAAGAGGTCTGCCAGCGCGTTTACGAGGCGTTCAGCGAAAAGGTGTTCCACACGTTCATCTCCCGCTCCATCAAACTGCCCGATTCCACGGTTGCCGCCGCGCCCGTGGTGGTCTATGCCCCTGAGCACAAGACATCAAAGGAATACCGTGAGGTGGCACGTGAGCTCATTGCTCGCGGCATCGTGGCGTAACGATTATTTCGATAAACGATGAATGAGACTTCCCTTTCTCGGCTCCCCTCTCTGAGGGAAGCTGGCTCGCGTAGCGAGGCTGAGGGGAGCTCCGCGGAAGCCGAAATCAGCACGGAGGAATCCGCCACTTCCGGCTTCCGGGTCAACCTCGAGGTCTATTCCGGTCCGTTCGATGCCTTGCTCGGCATGATCGCCAACAACAAACTCGAGCTGACCGAAGTTTCCCTCTCCTCGATCACCGAGGAATTCCTGACATACGTGCGCGGGCTCGATTTCACAAAAAACATGGATGAGGCCAGCGCCTTTCTCGATATCGCCTCTATTCTGGTCGAGGCCAAAAGCGTGGCGATTCTGCCCGGCGGCGAAGACAGCCAGCACGACGAGCAAAGCCTTGAAGCACTGCGCGAACGCGATTTGCTGTTCGCCCGACTCCTCCAATACCGCGCCTACAAGCAGGCCGCAGGTGACTTCCGGGCGCGTATCGCCGCCAACTCCGGCCGATTCCCGCACCCGGCGGCCATGGACGAGGGCGTTGCCGCCATGCTGCCTGAGCTGGTATGGACGCTGACTCCGCTCGAACTCGCCCGACTGACCGCCCAGGTCATCGCCAACGCGCCCGCCTCCGAAGTGTCGATCCATCAGCTGCACGTGCCGTTGGTCGATCTGCGGGCCCAATCGCTGGTGGTGCGCGACCGGCTGATTGCAGCACTGGAATCCAAGGGCGACCAGTCGATATCGTTCAGCGAATTGACCCGGGACTGCACTTCTCGTATTGAGGTGGTGGCTCGGTTCATGGCCGTGCTCGTGTTCTTCAAACAAGGTGTGCTGCAGTATCAGCAAGATGGTCCGTTTGCCGAACTGCACCTGAGGTGGGTACCCGGCGTAGCCGAAACGATGAACGACGTGAACATTTCCGAAGGCGATTTTGCGTAAGGACGGCGACTGGTGACTGAACGGATTGACGCAACGAATACAACCGAACACATGGCGGATGCCGAATCGACGGCTGAATCCGCAAAGGCCGCGGTGAGGGGAGTGGAGGAGACGCACCCCGAATACGTGGATTTCACGGTAGACGATTTTCCCGGCGGGCTGCCCGCCTGTCTGGAAGCGATTCTGATGGTCGCCGACCAGCCGCAGACCGCCACCGAGCTGGCCCGCATTTTGGCATTGGACCGCAACACAGTCGAAGAGGCATTGCAATCCCTGCACGATGACTATGAGGGCGATGAATCCCGTGACATCCGCCCGCGCGGCTTCGAACTGCGCCGCACCGCTCGTGGCTGGCAGTTCGCCAGTCGCGCCGCGTTCGAGCCGGTCGTCTCATCATTCGTCACCGACGGCCAGACTGCGAGACTCAGTCAGGCCGCACTGGAGGCGCTTGCCATCGTGGCCTATCGCCAACCCGTCACCCGAGCCCAAGTGGCCGCGATCCGCGGTGTCAACTCCGATGGAGTGATTCGCTCGCTCACGGTACGCGGCCTTATCAAGGAAGACGGCGTGGACCCCGAATCCCGCGCAGCCCTCTTGGTCACCTCCGAATTCTTCCTCGACCAAATGGGCCTGAAGAGTCTCGACGAACTACCCTCCCTAGCGCCATTCCTCCCGTCCGTCGCCGAAATGACACAGTCGAAATCGGAAGATACGGACGTGATTTCGTAGCGATTGGGGCCCGCTGCCTGACCAATATTCGTGCGCTAGACCATCCGATATGTGATTTATGGTCATTGTGACTATAAGTAGTGCTATGCTCTCAATGCAGGGAGAACAACCGGTATGGAAAGAGGCATGGCATGGGATTCGGCAATGTGTCCGAGCGCCGCAGCGCACCGCCACAGGTCGGCGTGTCAGTGGTGATTCTGGCACTCGGCCCGGAAGGCGATACCGGCAACAGTGCCGCCGATTCCGGCAACGCCGCGAACTCGGCCCATTCCCGTCTCTGGTTGCCCCTGGTCAAGCGCGTCCGTCAGCCGTTCCTGGGCTGCTGGGCGTTGCCCGGCGGTGACCTGCGCTCCGACCGGTCGTTGGAACAGTCTGCCTACGCGGCCCTCGAATCGACCACAGACCTGCACCCGCGATACCTCGAACAGCTGTACACCTTTGGAGGCCCGACCCGGTCCCATGGCGGATTGCCCATGGTATCCGTCGTGTACTGGGCGCTCGTCGGCCAGACCGAGGCCGCGGGCTTCGAGGACGGTGACAACGTACGATGGTTCCCCGAAGACGAACTGCCCGAGCTGGCGTTCGACCATCGCCAGATCATCGACTACGCGCTGCTCCGCCTGCGCTCCAAAATCGAATACTCCGACGTGGCCACCCGACTGCTCGGCCCCACGTTCACCCTGCGCCAACTGCACGGCGTCTATGAGGCGATTGGCGGCGAAACCCTCGACTTGGCGAACTTCCGCCGCAAAATGCTTGCCTCGGGCGACCTTGAAGACACCGGGGAGAAGATGCGCGAAGGCCGCCAACGACCGGCCACCGTCTACCGCTACATCCCCAAACGACCTGTCGAGAACGGTACGCCCCACGAATCCGATGGCGACGACATCGTGGAACTGTCCAGACAAGGCGAGCGTGAAGACGCTCTCGACGCGCTGATCCCATCCGCGCGCATCTGATTTTTCCCGCCGACCCGCTTCGGGCCGACATCACAGACGTATATAGGGAAAGGAACCACTATGACCGCACTATCCACTGCGCCGTCCGTTGACGAGATCATCGCCAAGCTGGGCGCGCAAAGCACCTGCGATGCAGGACTGACCCAGGACCCATGGCACTTCGACACCACCACACCCAGCTACGGTCCCGGTGCCTCGATGCTCGACCGTCTGCCCGCCAACGCGCCGCGCCAGCAGGTGCTGCCGGACGAATACCGCAAGGCCTCCGACGAGGAACTGCAGCAGCGCATCACCGACGCCAAGCAGCGTCTCGGCTCCAAACTGTTGATTCTGGGCCACTTCTACCAGCGTGACGAGATCATCAAGCACGCCGATTTCGTGGGCGACTCCTTCCAGCTGGCCAAGAACGCCACCGAACGCCCGGACGCCGACCACATCGTGTTCTGCGGCGTGCACTTCATGGCCGAAACCGCCGACATCCTCTCCACGCCCGAACAGAGCGTGACCCTGCCCAACCTGTCCGCCGGCTGCTCGATGGCCGATATGGCCAACATCGACCAGGTCCAGGAATGCTGGGACCAGCTCGGCGAGATCTGCGGCACCCAGCCGGACTCCGATGGCTTGCAGCAGATCATCCCGGTCACCTACATGAACTCATCCGCCGCGCTGAAGGCGTTCTGCGGACGCAACGGCGGCATCGTATGCACCTCTTCCAATGCGCACGCCGTGCTGGAATGGGCGTTCGCCCGCGGCAAGCGCGTGCTGTTCTTCCCGGACCAGCACCTGGGCCGCAATACCGCCCGCGCCATGGGCATTCCGCTGAGCGAGATGCCGCTGTGGGATCCGTTCAAGGCACAGGGCGGCGCCGCCGATCCGGCCGATTACGCCCGCGCCAAGATGATTCTGTGGAAGGGCTTCTGCTCCGTGCACCAGCGTTTCACCGTCGAACAGGTCGAACGTGCCCGCAAGGCATACCCGGGCGTCAAGGTGATCGTGCACCCCGAGTGCTCGATGCAGGTGGTCGATGCCGCCGACGGTACTGGCTCCACCGCGTACATCGTCAAGGAGATCGCCAACGCGCCCGCCGGATCCGCCATTGCGGTGGGCACCGAAATCAATTTGGTGAACCGTCTGGCCGCGCAGTACCCGGACAAGACCGTGTTCTGCTTGGACCCCGTGGTCTGCCCGTGCTCCACGATGTACCGCATCCACCCGGCCTACCTGGCTTGGGCTTTGGAGAACCTCGAAGCCGGCAACGTGGTCAATCGCATCACCGTGGACGAAGACACCGCCCGCGAAGCCAAGGTGGCACTGGAGCGCATGCTGCGCGTTCACCCGTGATCCATCCCTGACGCCCCTCGTACATGAGGGGAGCTGTCCGCGTAGCGGACTGAGGGGAGCAGATGACGCAAAAACAGAGGAAAGCAACACAATGAGCAACACTGAAATCGTCGTCGTGGGCGCAGGCGTCGCCGGACTGTCCGCGGCACTGGCCGTGGCCGGCACCGGACACGACGTGACCTTGGTAACCAAGGCCGAACTGGTGGAATCAAACACCTATCATGCGCAGGGCGGCATCGCCGCGGCCATCTTCTCCGACGACGACCCGAAGCTGCACGCCGCCGACACCATGGCCGCGGGCCACGGCCTGTGCGACCCGAAGGCCGTGGACATCCTCACCCGTGAGGGTGCGGAGCGCGTCCGCGAGTTCGCCGCGGCCGGCGTCCACTTCGACCGCGACGCGCATGGACACATGCTGCGCGGCCTGGAAGCGGCTCATTCGCGCGCCCGCGTGGTGCATGCCGGGGGAGACGCCACCGGCAAAGTGTTTGAACTGGACGTCTCCGCCATGGTGCGCAAGAACCCGCGCATCCACATCATCGAGAACGCCTTCCTCAAAGATCTCATCGTGCGGGGCGGCCACATCGCCGGCGTCCACCTGCTGATCGACGGGCAGGACAAGGATCTGGCCGCCGACCGGGTGATCTTGGCCGCCGGTGGAGCAGGCCGTATGTACCCGTACACCACCAATCCGCCGGTCGCCACCGCGGACGGCCTCGCCGTCGCATGGCGTGCCGGTGCCCAGGTCGCCGATCTGGAGTTCTACCAGTTCCATCCCACCGCCATGGCCGTGGGCGAGCACTTCCTCGTCTCCGAAGCCGTGCGCGGCGAAGGTGCGGTGCTGCTGGATGAGCATGGCCACAGGTATATGAAGGACATCGATCCGCGCGCCGAACTCGCGCCGCGTGACGTCGTGGCCCGCGAGAACTTCCGCGTGATGCAGGCGCAAGGCGGCAAGCCCGTGATGCTCGACGTCTCGCCGATGGCCCGCGAGAACCCCGATCTGGCCAGCTTCCTGGCCCACCGATTCCCGACCATCGACGCCTATACGCGTTCGCTTGGCTTCGACTGGAGCAAGGAGCCGATTCCGGTGGCGCCCGCCGCGCACTACTACATGGGAGGCATTCGCACCGATCTGAACGCCCGGACCTCCATTCCCGGCCTGTATGCGGCCGGCGAATGCGCTCGTACCGGTGTCATGGGCTCCAACCGTCTTGCCTCCAACTCGCTGCTCGAGGGGCTCGTCTACGGACGCCGCGCCGGTCTGGCCGCCGTCGCGGACGGTGACGACGCGGTCTGGGCACCCGAACCGTTCCTGAACTCCGCCACCGGTGCCGTGTTCGACCATGCGCCGATCGCGCTGGCCGCCCCTGCCGCTACGGCTGCTGCTGACGATACCGCCGCCGACAAGGTGTGGAATCGTACCCGCATCCAGAACACCATGTGGCATGGCGTCGGCGTGCTGCGCGACGAGGCCGGACTGAAAACCGCCATCGCCGAACTCGGCCAAGGCCTCGCCGCCGCAAACGCCCAGGCTGATGTAAACGCCGATGGTGCTGCAAGCAGCGTTGAGGCTTTGGAGAACCGCAACATGCTCACCGTAGGCTATGTGGCCGCCACCGCCGCGCTCGCCCGCACCGAGTCGAGAGGCGCCCACGCCCGCACCGACCACAGCGAGCCAGTCGACAACTGGGCCCACTCCGTCGCCTACATCAAGGACTGACCCATGCTCACATCACACATCATCCGCGTCGCCGTCGAAGCGGCGCTCGCCGAAGACGCGCCCTACGGCGACATCACCTGCGAGACCACCATCCCCGCGGACGAAACCGGCTCGGCCCACCTCACCGCGCGCGAAAACGGCGTGATGAGCGGCATCGACGTGTTCGCCGCAGCCTTCGCCGCACAGAACCCGGCCGTCACCGTCACCGCCGCCATCAAGGACGGCGAGCGATTCCAGCGCGGCCAGATACTCGCCACCGTGAAAGGCCCGGTACGCGACCTGCTCACCGCCGAGCGCATCGCCCTCAACTTCACTCAGCGCATGAGCGGCATCGCCACCATGACCGCCGCCTTCGTGGACGCGGTGAACGCCATCTACGGCGATGATTATGACGGACCCGTCACCCGGCCGCGCCGCTACGAGCGCACCCGCATCGTCGATACGCGCAAAACCACGCCCGGCCTGCGCCCGTTCGAGAAATACGCCGTGGTCTGCGGCGGCGGCCACAACCATCGTTACGGACTGTCCGACGCGGTCATGATGAAGGACAACCATCTGGCGGCGCTCGCCGCGCGCGGCATCGACCTGGCCGGCGCGATCCGCCACGTGCGCGAACAGGTGGGCCACACCACGCATATCGAAGTGGAAGTCGACCGCCTTGACCAGATTCCCGCCGTGCTCGCCGGCGGAGCGGACACCATCATGCTGGACAATTTCTCGCTCGACGACACCCGTCGCGGCGTGGAGCTCATCGACGGTAAGGCCATCGTGGAAGCCAGCGGCAACATGAGCCTGGAGCGAGTGCCAGCCGTGGCCGTCACCGGCGTGGACGTGATCTCCGTGGGCGCGCTCACCCACTCTGTGCGCAGCATCGACCTCGGATTGGATTGGAACTAGTCATGGCCGATACCCCCAACGCATCCGGTGAACCCGGCGAACTGTACCTGGACGCCGCCGCCACCGAATCAGTGAGCCCGGCAGTCATCGAGGCCATGACCCCGTTCCTGACTGAGGCCTACGCCAATCCGGCCAGCGTGCACCAGCCCGGCAAAACCGCGGCCCGCGCGCTGGACGCGGCTCGCGCATCATTTGCCGCGGCATTGGGCGCCCGGCCGGATGACGTGATCTTCACCTCAGGCGGCACCGAATCGGACAATCTGGCCATCAAAGGCATTGCCATGGCCCGCATGCGCAAGCTGGGCCTGCGGCCGGTCTACGGACTCGACGAAACCGATGGCAAACAGCTGGCAAGCAGC